>Ga0209211_10001655_pt1 | contig 41317 bp, 46 predicted proteins | sample RifGroA2_FD_183992 | JGI IMG/M metagenome (GOLD analysis project Ga0209211, IMG submission 183992) | Groundwater microbial communities from Rifle, Colorado, USA - Groundwater A2 (SPAdes) (version 2) | ecosystem: Environmental > Aquatic > Deep subsurface > Groundwater | place: Rifle, Colorado...
GCTGTGCGCAGCGTGCCGATGCACTTCATGCCTTCACCAAGGCGCTCTTGCCACAGCTTGCCATCAGCATTGAGCATCAGCTCGACGGTCTTGGGGTCATGGAGCGCATCAAGAAGCAGCGGCCCCATGTCTCGTTCGAGCTTCTTCTTAGCGCGGTCTTTGACGCTTGCGTATTGGTCTTCTGGTTCGGTCATTCGGTTCTCATCCCGGTATGTGTTGCCATGCATTCTACACGACAAAGGATATACCGAAACAAAAAACTAAACAACAAAATTGAAATGTCCGTTGTTGCCGTGGTCTCCCCGTGTCGTCGCCGACGACGACACACCATGCCGCAATACGGAAGCGGGCCAGCCCTTACGCGATGGCGTGTCTGGCACCTTGCATGCCGGACGGGCTTTTTAGCCGCTAAATTTCTTCCCTGGAGTTAGCCCTTGTTCGGCTTCTTGTCTTGTAGGTGCTTACGGTTCTCCTGATCCCATTGCCGCACGGTGTACGCCTGAAACTCCGTCAGGATGGCCGAGACGCGCAAGAAGCCTTCGGGAAGACTTCGGGGCGCGTGCCCGCCTGCAAGTGCGTCCAATGTCGCCCTGTCCAAGTCTGTCAGCTCTAACAGGGTCGGCAGCGGCGTATCAAGCGCGTCCGCAATCGCTTCCATCACCTTGAGCGATGGATTGGCCTTGCCATTGGTAAGGTCAGACAGGAACGACACAGAAATACCCGATTTCTGCGCCAGTTCGTTTTTTGTCATGCCCAGCTCTTCGAGCAGCCGCAGCACGTTTGTAAATAGAATTTGGTTGTACACAGGCCGTATGCCTTACGTTGCGCGGCTACAAATTTTAGCCGCTAAAGTTCTTGACGGTAGAATTCTGTTTAGCTAAACTGGCGACTTGTCCAACCAAGGAGAGTCGCAGTGAGTCTCAACAAATTCCAATTTATCGGCAATCTTACCCGTGATACAGAGGTTCGGTATACACCCGGCGGCGATGCGCGTGCCATTTTTGACCTTGGAGTCAACCAAACATGGCGCGATGCCGAAGGCGTCAAGCAGGAAAAAAGCAACTTCTTCCGCGTCAAGTGCTGGGGGAAGACCGCCGAGAACGCCGGCAAATACCTTGGCAAAGGCTCCAAGGTATTTGTCGAAGGCCGCATCGAGAATACCGAGCACCAAAAGGACGGACAAACCGTGTACGGTACTGATTTTGTCGCCGAGTACATCGAATACCTGGAAACCAAGACACCAGGCGGGCGCAACAGCGCGCCGGCCAATGGTGAATAAATAACCCAGGACGTGAGTTATGACGCTTGATTCTTTCAACGAAGAAGAGTACAGGAAGCGCCTCATTGCAGGCGGCATCGACGCGGCCAGCGCCGCCGAGGTTGCCCGCAAAACGGCCGCTTCGCGCAAGGCGTCATCCCTCGCTCACACGGCCGCCGTGACAGCGGCGACCTTGCTTCAACTCCCGGAGCCGGCCACAGCGCCGGCACCCGAGAGCCTTCCGCCTCAGACCACCGCAGCGCCCTCGCCTTCTGCCACCGACGAATACTGGGCGACAGTCTACGGCCACTATCAACAAGACCAGGCAAAGCAAGCCAGCGCCGGGCCTACTCAACCAACCCGGAGGGAACGCATGGCTTCAACGTCCAAGAAAAAACCGTCAACCGCCGTCGCCGAGCTGGGCCAGAAGGCAACGCAGCTTGAGCAGGCCGCGACACTCAAGGCCACCAAGGCGCAAATCAAGGAGCTTCAGCTTTCGCTGTTCGACCTTGCCCCTTGGGCCGACAACCTGCGGGCGATGCCCAACGACCTCGCCAGGGCCGCCCTGTTCACCGTGCGCAACAAGCGCACGCCTCGCGAGGCGCGGCAAGCCCATTCCATTTTCGTACTGTCCAAGGGCGTTGAAATCACGTACACCGGCATCGAACTGCGCGCTGATGACGATGAGCTGGTATGGCAACAGGTCTTGGAATACGCGAAGCGCGTGCCGGTCGGCTCGCCCGTCACCTTCACCTTCTACGAGCTGTGCAAGGACTTGGGCTGGTCGATCAATGGCCGCTACTACGACAAAGCAGAAGAATGTCTGTCCAGGTTGCAGGCGACCGCGTTGCAGTTCATTTCCGGCCGGATCGGTCGCCTTGAATCGGTGTCGCTGATCCATCGCTTTCGCGTGCTGGATCGAGGCAAGAAGAACTCGCGCTGCCAGGTCGAGATTGACGATGAAATGGTGGTGCTGTTCGCCGGCAAGTATTACTCGAAATTCGAGTGGGAAAAGTACCGTTCCCTGTCGCCGACCGCCCGGCGCATGTTCGACTACTTCGTGTCGCACAGCGAGCCGTTTCCGATGCTCTTGGAGTCCTTCCGGCTCATGTGCGGATCGGACTCGGATCGGCTCAAGAAGTGGACGGAGCAGACCAACAAGGCGTGCGAGGAGCTGAACGGTAGCGGCCTGGTCAAGAAGTCATGGGTTGCCGGTGACAAAATCTACTGCGAACGGTAAACGGCCAGGCGGCCGGCCGGCGATCAAGAGCGGGGGCTTCGGCTCCCGTTTTTCATTGACAGTTGAGGGGCAGGCCAGGGGAATTTTCGCGGACGCGAAAACCGGCTATGTCGTGCTGCGCATCGAGCCTGGTGCCCAGTCTCTCCCCTGCGGGCTTCCAGCGCCTTTCCGACGCTCAACGGGCCTTGGCCCTTGCCGCTGGGCTTCTGACCTCGCCACGGGCCTGTACGGGCCTTGGCGGGGCTTTCCAGCAACGTGCAATCGCTCAGATTTCCCCAGTGCGGCCGCTGCCCCTCAAGTGTCAGCAGGCGGCCAACGCGGCGCACCTGGTGCGCCTGGCCGGCGTCGGCCTGGTGGACGTGGACGAAATGTGCATAACTTCGCTGGCCGTGACACTTGAGGGGCGTTCATTGACACTTGAGGGGCGCTTGTGAGCGGCGCAGCATTGACAGATGAGGGGCAGGCCCGTTTTTCGACGCTGGCCAGCGCCGCGATGCGCCGGCCGGGCGGCCGTCGAGCACCCGGAAGAGCCACTTATCCACAATTTCAGTGGATAAGCCTGTTAGCAAGGCCAACCCGCTATAGACACTTGAGGGGCGCGACCATAGACACTTGAGGGGCCGTTCATTGACCCTTGAGGGGCAAGCTATAGACACTTGAGGGGCTATCCCTAGACACTTGAGGGGCAGCGCCTAGCCTGTTTTCCTTGGCGTATCAACAACTTAGCCGCGTTTTTCGGGCATGCTAACCGGGTTTTAACCGTAGGTTTAACTTTTCTTATAACTTGGTCTTATAACCAGGCGCAAAAAAAACGGGCAATGCACCGAAGCGGCCGCACAGCTCGCCGCCGAAGGGGGGACACCCCCCTTCTCGATCCCACCCGGCCGCAAGCGGCCTCCCATCCCCCCAGGGGCTGCGCCCCTCGGCCGGTGGCCTCACCCCAAATCGAGCAGCGCCGGAGGCGCTGAGGGCTGACAAACCAGGCGCAAGCGCCTGGAACAGCCTATTTCGTCCTTCTTACGCTGCGCTATGCCCAAAGGGGCTACCGCCCCTCTGGACTCCCCAGGGTCTCAAAGCCAGCACCGAGGCGCTGAATGAAGGTCTGCGGTACGCCAAGGCCCAAGGTTTGACTCCAAGAGGAAGGTCGGCAACGGCCAGCGACTCACCGTAGCCCCTCAAGTGTCAATGAAAACCACGGATGCCGCAGCCAGCAAGGCCGACGCAATAGTCTGACTATCAAAAAACGTTTCGATAAAACGAAAAACAGTTTGCACATTAGGGCATTTTGCCCTATAATTGTCTTTGAAGGCCGGGCATGTCGCCCAGGTCAACAACCGGAGAACTCCGATGAACAACACCCAAGAGCAGCAACCCGTTACCGCGTCCCTGGTGGCCGATAACCAACGTCTTACCTTCCTACCTTCTTACTTCGGGCCGCGCCTGATGATCCGGGGCGAAGCCCTGGTTTATGCCTGGTTGCGCCGCTTGAGCGAAGACTACAACGGCGGGTATTGGCACTACTACACGTTGACCAATGGCGGCTTCTACATGGCTCCCAAGCTGGACGAGCGCCTGCGCATCGAGGTAGACGGCAACGGGTTCAGTGGGGAAATGTCAGCCGACGCAGCCGGCATCGTGGCAACCCTGTTCGCGCTGGGCCAGCTCGCAGCCGAATACCAGGACACCGACGCCGCCGATGCGCTGATCGACCGCTATCACTTCCTGCGCGAGTTTGTGGACGGCCACGCCGAGGCCGGCCCGATCTTCCGCGCCATCGACTAAGACCACAGGCCCCGGCTGCAAGGCTGGGGCCACTACTCGACTAGACAGGAGTGATTTCATGAAGACGCTGAACTTGATTCTTGGTGTTTTGGTGCTGGCGGCCGCGACACTGGCCGCCCCTGCCGTGCTGGCAAGCATCGTTGCCGGTTCTGCTGGCTTGCTGATGCTCGCATCGGCTGGCCCGACGCTTGCGCCGGCTCCCGTGATTCAAACCGTGCAGATCGTGCGCCAGGTGGAGGCCCCTACCGTGAACGTCTTTGAGCTGGAAGGCGGCACGGGTGTCGTGGTGTTTCGCCAGGTCAATGGAAAGCTGGTGAGCCGCTTCTATCGCGCCCAGGCATAAGGCCATGAAGGGCGAGAGCAAGGCCGCGCTGGTGCCGGCCGGGTACGTGCTTGTTGACGTGGTTCTGACCACGCATCAGGCTTTTATCGTGAGGAAGTGGGCAGAGGCGGCACGGCTCAAGATCGAGGCCGACGCGGCGGCCAGGCCAAGAATTGACGCCAGGAACGAGGTTTCGGACTTTAGACCTGGTGTGCGCTGCGAGATTGTGAGGGTGCATCACCCATGCTTTGCCAAGGACATAGGCAAGGTCGTTGTCGTAACCAAAGCCAGCCAGGACACGCGCCAGGTGTTTGCGCACGACGACAAGCCTGTAACCTACCGGGTGAATCGGCACGGGAGAAGGGTCATTGACTCCGACCCGCGCTGCATCGAGACCGTGTATGGCATGGATAGCTTGAAGGTGCTCGGATGAGTTTTAGACGAAAGGAGCTGTGCGATGACAGAGGCAAATATCAGGCTGGAATGCCTGCGGCCCGCTACAAGCGGCTGGATTCAGCCGACAGGGGAAGAGGTGCGGGAAGCGTTGCGCCTTGCGGGGCTGACCGGAGGGCAGGCGGCGAAGGTGCTGGGGCTGGGGGCCAAGGGCGATAGGACGGTGCGCCGCTGGATAGGCGAGGATTCGGCTATCCCTTATGCGGCATGGGCGATCTTGTGCGACTTTGCCGGGCAGGGGTGTATCTGGAAGGACGGATGAAAACCGTTTTACACCAGGAAAGAAAATTTTAGCCGCTAAATTGCAAAGTTTAGCTAAAATATCTTGCGTTATAGGACAAAATGCCCTATATTTAAGGTAAGGGAAACACCCCGGATTTTTCCGGGGCGCTTGGTCAAGATACTGACATATCGAGACCCAGGCGCGGACACCTGCACCCAGTATTAGAAACTGGAACGTGAGAAAGGGTCAAGAAATGACGAACATCATCAACTTCCCAAGGCGGGCCAAGCCCGACATTGGGGATGCGCCGAAGGTGGCACCACCTACGCCGGACACGGCGGGAATTGGCGCGGCTGTCGTCAAGGGCCTTTGGGTTGTGACCGTGCTGGTATGGCCGATCTTGAAGTGGGTTGTGTCGATTGATTGCTTCTTCCAGCTCATTCGCATGATCTACCACTGGGACACGCCAGGCGTGCATGCGGGCTTCACCTTCCTTGCGCACTTCGCGGCGCTGACGGCACTGACCTACTTCGTTTCGGTCTTCAAACCGAAGGGCCTTAAATGACGGTCGGGCGAAAATTTAGCCGCTAAAACGCTTGACCGATTCAAAAAGTTTAGCTAAACTTTGTTCCTAGGTTGCTGGCTGACACCGGCATTTTTCAACTAGGCGCGGAGCAAAAGTATGGGTGAATTTCATGAAGAAACGGCTGTCCGAGGCCCAGTTTCAAGCGTGCATCAAGGGCTTGGAGGTGGGCCAGCAAACAATCGAGATTGCGCACGGCGTGTTGGTGCAGGGGCAACCGCAAGCGACGTTCGCGGCTTCGTTGGGACTGTCCAGGGGAGCAGTCTCGCAGGCAGTGAATCGAGTATGGGCCGCGTTCGCGGCAACGAATTTACCCCAGGGGTACGAGAGGGTTTCGGCGGTTCTGCCGGAGCGTCAAGCGTACATCGTGAAGAAGTGGGCCGAGGACGCCAAGAAACGGGAACCCAAGAAATGAAAACACTGGTAGTCGCGCAACAAAAAGGCGGAGTCGGCAAGACTTCTAGCCTGGTACACCTGGCATTCGACTTTTTGGAGCGCGGCTTGCGTGTCGCGGTCATCGACCTTGACACCCAGGGGAATGCTTCTTTCACGCTGCAAGAGTTCGGCAGCGGCTATCTGGCGAGCCAAATGTTTGACCAGGACGGTGACGCCGTGCGCCAGGCGTTCGCCGAGCTGCCGGAAGGCCCTTTGATGCGCCTGATCGAGTCTGATGCCGTGCTGGCGAACATGGAGAAGCGCAGCCTGACCGACGCTGCCAGGGCGTTCACCGAGAACATCAAGGCGCTGGCCGATTGTGGCTTCGACGCGGTTTTGATCGACACCGCTCCTGCCCTTGGCGTCAGTCTGGCGGCCGCGTTGTACGCGGCTGACTGTGTGCTGTCTCCCATCGAGCTTGAGGCGTACAGCATCCAGGGCATCAAGAAGATGCTGACGACCATTGCCAACGTCCGCAAGCAGAACACCAAGCTGAAATTCTTGGGCATGGTTCCGAGCAAGGTAGACGCCCGCAACCCGCGCCACGTTCGGCACCAGGACGAATTGCGGGCCGCCTACCCGCAACTGATGATCCCGGCCGGCATCGGCCTGCGCAGCAGCATTGCCGACGCGCTCGCGTCCGGTGTGCCTGTGTGGAAGATCAAGAAGACCGCAGCACGCAAGGCCACGCAGGAAGTCCGCGCCCTGGCCGCCTACGTTTACGAAAAGATGGAGATTGAACAATGAGCACCGCTACCAAGAAAACGACCGCCAAGGGCACCGCAGAGGCCGCAGGGAAGCCGCAGGCATCCGGCCTTGGCCTGGACAGCATGGGCGACCTGTCGGCCCTCCTGGACGCGCCTACGGCCGCCGCGAACGGTGGCGGGCCGCTGATGCTGGACATGGATCTGATTGACGAAGACCCGCACCAGCCGCGTACCGAGGACAACCCCGGCTTTTCCGACGAAAGCCTGGAAGAGCTGGCCGCGTCGATCAAGCTGCGCGGCGTGAAGACGCCGATTTCCGTGCGCGACAACCCCGAGGCCGAAGGCCGCTACATCATCAACCACGGCGCACGCCGTTTCCGTGGCTCCCGCCGCGCCGGCAAGACCACGATCCCCGGCTTCATCGACAACGACTACAACGAGGCCGACCAGGTTGTCGAGAACCTTCAACGCAACGAGCTGACTGCCCGCGAGATTGCCGACTACATCGGCCGCGAGCTGGCGAAGGGCATCAAGAAGGGCGAGATTGCCAAGGCCATCAGCAAGTCGCCTGCCTTCGTGACGCAGCACGTCACCTTGCTTGACCTGCCAGACCCGATTGCCGAGGCGTTCAACTCGGGCCGGGCCAAGGACGTGACTGTCATCAACGAGCTGGTGACGGCCTTCAAGAAGAAGCCGGAAGAGGTCAGCGACTGGCTGGCCGACGAGAACCAGGAAATCACGCGGGGTTCGGTCAAGCTGCTGCGCGAGTTCCTGGACGACAAGCGCAAGCAGGAGCAGGCCGGCGACGATGACGGCGGCGACGGTGAAGGCGAGGGCGAGGGCCAAGACGGTCAGGACGCCAAGAAGAAGGACGAGAAGCCGGCCGACCCGGACAAGCTGAAAAAGGCCATCATCCAGGTTCAGCACAACGACCGTCCGGCGCGCTTGATCCTGAATCGCCGGCCACCGGCCGAGGGCTTCGCCTGGTTGAAGTACGACGATGACGGCCAGGAGTTCGAGGCCAATCTTGCCCAGGTGCAGCTTGTGGCGCTGCTGGAAGGCTGACCACCCAACACCACCGCCGACCCCCTCAGAACCCGCCGACCAGGCGGGTTTTTTTTCGCCTGTTGCGCGCCAGGCCGGGCGCTCTTTAGCCGCTAAAAAAGTTTAGCTATACCGCTTGACAGGTAAGAATAATAAGAATATTATTCTTCTTACCTTATCACCACACCGGAGCCGCGCACATGGAACTGACAAAAGACACCCGCGACCGCATCTTTGCCGCCGCTGACTCGCTGTACGAGCAGGCCGGCCGGTCTGCTTTCCCGACCGTTGACGCCGTTCGCAAGACGGCCAGAGTTAACATGAACGACGCGAGCGCCGGCATGAAGGAATGGCGACGTGCGCAGACGGCGCAGGCCGCCCCGGTGGCTGTCCAGGTGCCCGAGGCCGTCATGCAGGCCAGCAGCGCGGCGCTGGCCGCCTTGTGGCAGGAGGCGCAGGAGCTGGCGAACGAGTCATTGCGCGCCGCGCAAGCGGGCTGGGATGCCGAGCGGATCGAGGCGGATACGCTCAACAAGCAGATGGCCGATGCCTTCGAGGTGCAGAAGGCAGAGCTGGAAGCCGGGCAGGCCAAGATTGCCGAGCTGGAAGCCGCTGGCCGTCAGGCGGCGGCCGATGCCGAGGCACTGCGGCAGCAGGTCGAGGAAACGCACACGGCATTGCTTGCCATGCAGCAGCGGGCGGCTGTCGCAGAGCAGCGTGCCGAAGAAATCGAGCGTCGAGCCGGCGACCTTCGCACGGAGCTGGATCATGCTCACCAGGAGGCCGCCCAGGGCCGTGCCGAGCTGGCCGGGGTGCGCCAGGCTCACACGGGCGAGATTGAGGCGCTACGGGCCGAATTGGCGGCTTCTCAGGGCAAAGCCGAGGCGGCGGCCGAGAGGGCATCGGGCACTATCGAGGCGTTGCGCACCGAGTTGGCGACAGTGAAGGCCAAGGCCGAAGCGGCGGCCGAGGCACACCAGGAGCATCGCAAGCAGGCAGCGGCCGAGGCTCACCGGGTGGCCGAGCGCATGACTGCGGCCCAGGTCGAGCGCGACCAGGCGCGCAAGGATGAACGCCAGGCGAGGGAAGATGCTGCCACCTTGCGCGGGCAACTTAATGGACTCAAGGAACAGAACGCGCACCTGTTGCAAACTGTCAAAGCGCAGAGCGCGCAGAGCGAAAAGCCAGCCGGAAAGGCAAAAAAGGACTGATAAATCGAACGCTTTGCGATAAAATGAAATGTTGTCGGATCGAGACAATTTGCACAGGATTGGGGCATAAATGCGCCTTTTTGAACCACCAAGACCATAAAGGAGCATTCAGATGAAGCAACGCCTTCTTGTCATGAACGGGCAGCGCCTTGTTCAGAGCGAGCAAGGAGGACAGTGGAATACCGACAAGGTGGAGAAAGCTGGGTCAGTGAAACCGGGCATCTACAACATCTACCTGTCCAGTCAAGCCGACAAGACCAAGGCCCATGATGGCGTGATCGTTCACGCCGACAAGGATCATGTCTATCAGCAAGTTGGGAAGAACTTTGTCATGCACAACCGGGCAGATTTCGATAAACTGCCTGAAATTGGTGCTAATTCCAGCGTCAAATACGATAGTGGCCGGGCCGTTGCCACAGCCTCAACCCTCAAGCTGGGGCGCGGCATATCGTGAACCAACTTTAGCCGCTAAAAATTCAGGAGGCGTCGAGCATGATCCAGTCCAAGGAGCCGCTGGCATTAAAGCCAGGCCAACAAGCCGCAAAGCCGGGACTGGATACCATCGCGCAAGCCGATGCACTTCTTGATCGTGCCCAGGAGGCGCGGGCCGAACAAACCGCCTTGCTTGAGGCTTCCCCCTTGGAGTCCCAATACAGCGCCGCTTTCGCGGCGCAGGTCGAGGCCAAGCACGACCAGGCCGAGCGCATCGAAGACCGTCTTGAAAACCTGATTGAGCAGCAAGCGTCCCGCTTGCAGCAAGCCCAGGCGGCGCAGCCTGGTTTCTTTTCGCGCCCCGGCTCCCGTGCTCGCTGGCAGAGCCAAATCCAGCAGCAGCAGAGCACCATGCAGCGCCTGCACGGACGGCTTGAGGCCGTCCGCGAAATCAAAGAAGGCATGGGCACGCATGCGCCGCGCATCGAAGAGCTTGCGGCCCGCAAGCTGCGCGCCCAAGCGCCCGAGCTGGTCAAGGAGTGGGAAGAGATGCGCGAGGCCCAGCGCCGGCATGAAGCCCTGTTGCGCAAGCAGGAGCAAGAGAAGAAGCAAGCCTTGGAGCGGGAACGGCGGGGCGAGAATGTCGGGCGCGGCTTGCGCCTTGGGCTGACCCAAGCCCGATAAACGAAAGCCCGGCAAGCCGGGCTTTTTTTATCGCAGCGTGACCCATAGGGCCACGCCGGAGGCAACCAACGTGATGCAGGCGGCCACCACGTTGAAAACGGCAACGCGCTTGGCGTCACGGAGCGGCCGCGTGACGCCCGCCAGGGCGGCGTCAATCTCAGCACGCACGGCGACAGTCGCCGCCTTGACGCCTTCCTTCATTTCGCGGCCCATCGTTTCCTTGCTGGCGTTCAAGGCCGCGTTCAAGATGCGTTCCGCCTTGTCTTTCGCATCATTGCCCCAGCGCAGAGCCAACCCTTCCAGTTCCTCCTTGTACTGGTCGAGTTGGGCTTGTTGGGCCTTCGAGCTGTCTTGCATCAAACGGTTGTTGATCGTCTGCAAGACCAGGATCGGATCATCACGCGACACGGCAATGCCGTGCTTCGCGGCAATCTCCTTGATGAGTTCTTCAACCTGGTCGCTCATCACAACACCGTCGCGCTGTCGAGCTGGTCGAAGATTTGCCCCTTGATGATCTTGAGGCGCTGCCTGGTCATGATCGTGAGCGAGTCCATTGCCAGGGCTTCATCGAAGGTCAGGCGGTCTTGCAGCATTTCGCTCAGGTCGCGGCCATACGTTTCCTTTTTCAGATTCGGAATCTGAACGATGGCCGACACTCGCGCCTTGTGCGTGACGTAGGCTTTCATCTGTTCAAAGCCCTTGCCCTCGTGCTCGATTGGCCCCCAGTACGGATTCAGCCAGACCACGAACAAGGCTTCGGCCGGGAACTGGCCGGCGAGTTGGGAAAAGCCGCTCACGGTGTCAAGCAATGCCTGGCCGCCCGTGATCGTCGTATGGATGACCAGCTCATGCCCCATTTCCATCAACAGCGCCGGCACCTGGTTGCTGATGAGGAAGTGCGACAGCGGCACGAACGAGCTGGCCCCGTTGTCGATGATTACGTCATCCTTGGCCGACGCGATCATTTCGATCAAGGAATCAAAGCTGCGCGGGTTGATTTCCTCGGCCTCCATGATTTCCAGCCGCTTGACGCCCAAGCCCTTGTAGCCCAGGAACGTCGCGTTGACCGGATCGGTGTCGATGCAGAGCGGCTTTTGCCCCTTGCTGACCTTGTACTGCGCAACCATTGCGGCGATGACGGATTTGCCGACGCCGCCCTTGCCTTGCAGGATCATGTGAATTTTTGCCATTTAGAGTAAGTCCTCTTTGTTCGGTTTGGAATTGAAAGTGAAGCCGGCCGCCGTGTCTGGTTTTTTCACTACCGTCTTCGGACTGGCTGGCTTCGTCGGATTGCTTGCCCCTGGTGCCGGCGTTGCTTCGGCGACCGGGGGAGGGGCGGGCGGTTCTGTCGCGGGAGGCGACAGGATCAAGCGATTCGCGTAGCCGCGAAAAGCCTGGTAGCTGAAGTCGATCTTGCCCTCTTCGTGCAGGGTCTCCCAGATGCTTTTGACCGGCCAACCGTCATCGAGCGCCTGTTTGATGTCTACGCGAAGGGCCAAGAAAGCCGCCCGGTTCTGAGCACTTCGGGACGGTTTTTTCTTCACCGACCTTGCTGCTATGCGTTCGGAAAGGCTTTTTGCCATGTGTCACCTAGCGTTCTCATGTCTGTTGTTTGACCATTGATAAGTCCTCATTTTAGATGCTCTACCGTTCTTTCAGCGTTGTTTCTGCCGTTTCGCCTTAAATTTTCGGCGACAACGGCAGTTTATATCGAAAAGAATGGTATAGCAAAGGGCTGTGTCATGATATTCTTGGTGTCCGAACGGTCGAAGACCGGGCAGGATATGTGAAGTTAGCTAACCGGCGAGCCGGTTATCTATCTTCACTTCCCCTTATTCGCACTTCGTGCTCAACGGGGCTCCTGCTCTGCGAGGCCAGACGGCTACCGCCGTCAAACAACCACCACCGGCTTATGCCGCTGAGAGACTGGACGATGAAAGAAGACACGAAACAGCCGACACGGAAAGCGCGCCACTTGCGCGTTCCCGTGCTGCCAGACGAAGAGGCCGCCATCAAGAAGATGGCGGCCTCTGCTGGCCTTCCCGTCGCCGCGTACTTGCGTAACGTCGGCTTGGGCTACCAGGTGCGGGGCATCCTGGACAACAAGCGCGTTGAAGAGCTGGCCCGCATCAACGGCGACCTGGGCCGCCTTGGTGGCCTGCTGAAACTTTGGTTGACCGACGACCCGCGCACTGCGCGATTCGGCGAGTCCACCATTCGCGCCCTGCTGTCGAAGATCGAAGACACGCAAGACCACATGCACATGGTCATGCAGTCCGTTGTGATGCCCAGGACTGAGCGATGAGATTTTTAGCCGCTAAAAATCTACGAGGCCCGGCGTGATTGCCAAGCAGGTGCCCATGAAGTCCGTGGGCAAGAGCGATTTCGGCGGGCTGGTGAAGTACGTCACCGACGAGCAGAGCAAGAACGAGCGCGTTGGGTACGTCAACGTGACCAACTGCCAGACTGACAACTGGAAAGTTGCGATAACCGAAGTACTGAATACCCAGGCACAGAACACGCGGGCAACATCAGACAAGACCTATCACCTGATCGTCAGCTTTCGCGCTGGCGAGCAGATAGACGACGCGACCTTGAAGGCAATCGAGGCGCGTATTTGCGACGGGCTGGGTTATGGCGAGCATCAGCGCGTCAGTGCCGTGCATCACGACACCGACAACCTGCACTTCCACATCGCCATCAACAAGATTCACCCGACGCGCTACACGATTCACGACCCGTATAACGACCACAAGACGCTGGGCCAGCTTTGCGAGAAGTTGGAGCGCGAATACGGGCTTGAAGTCGATAACCACCAGGCGCAGAAAACCGGGAGCGAAAACCGGGCTGCCGACATGGAGCGGCACGCTGGGGTGCAAAGCCTGCTGGGCTGGATCAAGCGCGAATGTGCCGACCAGATCAAGGGCGCGCAGAGCTGGGCCGAGTTGCATGCCGTGATGCGCAGCAACGGCTTGGAACTCCAGGAGCGTGGCAACGGCCTGGTTATCACGGACGGGGCGGGCCTTGGTGTCAAGGCCAGTTCGGTTGCGCGTGAGTTGTCCAAGGCCAAGCTAGAGCAGCGCCTTGGGGCGTTCGAGGCCACGCCCGCACATGCGGCGGCGGCCGTCGCGCAAGCTGCGCAAGCGCGCCGCACGCAATCGCCACCCGTTGGCAAGGTCGGAAGCAAGCCGCCGCCGCGCAGTCAAAACCGGCTGCACAACCTGTCGCAGCTTGAGGCCATGAAGATCAACAGCGGGCGACGATACGAAGCACAGCCGATGCGCTCTCGAATCAATACCGTTGAGTTGTACGCCAGGTACAAAAACGAGCAGCAAAGCAGCGGTGCAACACGCACGACCGAATGGGCCAAGGCCCTAGACCGCAAGAACCGCCTTCTGGAATCAGCCAAGCGAACCGCGCAGCTCAAGCGCAGTGCTATCAAAGTCATCAAGGGTGCCGGGCCGGGCAAGAAGGTCATGTACAGCGCGACGACCAAGACGCTGAAAGACGAAATCCAGAAAATCAACAAGCAATACCTCGCCGAGCGCCAGGCGATCTACGACAAATATCAGCGTTTTGCGTGGGCTGACTGGTTGCGAGCGAAAGCCACCGAGGGCGATCAAGAGGCGCTAGGCGCGTTGCGCGCCCGTGACGCAGCCCAGGGCCTCAAGGGCAACACCGTGGCCGGCAAGGCCGGCCAGAAGGCCCCGCAGGGCCTTCCACAGCAAGACAGCATCACCAAGAAGGGGACGATCATCTATCGCGTCGGACCTACGGCCGTGCGCGATGACGGGGACAAGCTGAAAGTCTCGCGGGGCGCGAACCAGGATGGATTGCAAGCTGCCCTGCGCCTCGCAATCGAGCGTTATGGCGACCGGATCACGGTCAACGGCACCGACGCCTTCAAAGAGCAAATCGCCCAAGCGGCCGTGGCCGCCAAACTGCCTATTACCTTTGCCGACGCCGCCTTAGAGCGCCGCCGTCAAGAACTACTGCAACCCATCACTACCAAGGAGAACGCGAATGAGCACGAACGAACACGACCAGCAGGACAACCAGGAGCACCAACAACCGCCGAGCAGCCACGAGCCGACAGAGGACGAACTGATAGCCGCAGCGATGGCCGCGCTGGACTCGCCGCTACCGGAGTCAACGCAGCCCGAGCCGGGCGAACTGGGGGGCGAGGGGGGCGGCAATACCGGGCCGTCCGAGGAACACCCGTTCCAGGTGGCGGACTCCCCGGCAAGCCCGACATTGGCGGCGTTGGACGAAAGCCGCCGCCCCAAAGCCAGAACCGTTTGCGAGGGCTGTCCGAACTCGGTGTGGTTCAGCTCGCCAGCGGAGGTCAAGTGCTACTGCCGCGTGATGTTCCTGGTCACGTGGAGCAACAAGGAGCCAAACCAGATCACGGGCTGCGACGGGATATTTTTGGGACAGGAAGAGTAGCGATAGGGCAGGAAGCAGCGGATAAATACATCGCCGAACGCGAGGCGATGCGGCTTAAAGTGTTCGATATACCGAAGCACACACGATATAATCAGGGTAATGACGGGGCCGCTGCATTCGCAGGTATCCGCCAGGTCGAAGGGCAGGCGCTGGCCCTTCTAAAGCGCGGCGAGGAAATCATGGTCTTGCCAGTCGATGACGCCACCGCTCGACGCCTCAAGCGCGTGGCAATCGGGGATTCCGTCGCCGTGACGCCGAAGGGTTCCATCAAAACGAAAGGACGAAGCAGATGAAAGACAAGTTCAACAACGCCGTAGGGCCGCAGGTGCGGGCCAAGAAGCGGGGGCCTGGCAAGGTCATCCCCGCCTTGGCCTTGCTGTCCCTTGGTGCCGGCCTGCAAGCGGCCACGCAATTCTTCGCGCATGACTTCCGATACCAGTCGGTACTTGGCGCGAACATCAATCAAATCTATGCCCCGTGGAGCATCTTGCAGTGGGCCGGTAAGTGGTATCACCAATACCCCGATGCCGTCATGCGGGCAGGCAGCATCGGCGTTGTGACGGCCGGCGTCGGCCTGCTTGGTCTGGCCGTCACGCAGATGGTCTTGGCGAACTCATCCAAGGTGAACGAATACCTGCACGGCTCGGCCCGTTGGGCGAACCAGCAGGACATACGCGAGGCCGGGCTGATGCCGCGCAAACTAACGTTTTGGCAGAAGCTGCGGGGTAAAGAGCCGGAAGCCAGTTCCGGCGTCTATGTCGGGGCTTGGGTAGACAAATCCGGCACCGTCCAATACCTGCGGCACAACGGCCCCGAGCACGTCTTGACCTACGCGCCGACGCGCTCAGGCAAAGGCGTTGGCCTGGTTGTTCCGACGCTGCTTTCGTGGCCTCATAGCACAGTCGTTACCGACCTCAAGGGCGAGCTGTGGGCCATGACGGCGGGCTGGCGGCAGAAGTACGCGAAGAACAAAGTGATTCGCTTCGAGCCGGCCACCTTGAGCGGCAGCGCGGCATGGAATCCGCTCGATGAGCTGCGCGTCGGCACAGAATACGAAGTGGGCGACGTGCAGAACATCGCAACACTGATCGTTGACCCGGACGGCAAGGGCCTTGAGAGCCACTGGCAGAAGACCAGCCAGGCGCTACTTGTCGGCGTGATCCTGCATGCGCTTTACAAGGCCAAGAACGAGGGCGGCACGGCCACCCTGCCATCGGTTGATGCCATGCTGGCCGACCCGAACCGCGACATTGCCGAACTGTGGATGGAGATGACCACCTACGGCCACGTCAACGGCCAGGTGCATCCAGTCGTCGGTTCAGCAGCACGCGACATGATGGACAGGCCCGAGGAAGAAGCCGGCTCCGTCCTGTCCACGGCGAAGTCGTACCTTGCGCTCTACCGTGACCCGGTTGTGGCGCGCAACGTCAGCAAGTCCGAATTCCGCATCAAGGACTTGATGAACCACGACAACCCGGTAAGCCTCTACATCGTCACCCAGCCCAACGACAAGGCCCGGTTGCGGCCCTTGGTGCGCGTCATGGTGAACATGATTGTTCGCCTGCTGGCCGACAAGATGGAATTCGAGCGCGTCATGGCTGAAATGCCCTGGTGGCGTCGGATGCTGGCACGGTTCGGGTTCACCGATGCAGCGCATTCCTACGTGCGGTCGAAGAAGTCATACAAGCATCGTTTGCTGGGCATGATTGATGAGTTCCCGAGTCTCGGGAAGCTCGAAATTCTGCAAGAGTCGCTGGCGTTCGTCGCCGGCTACGGTATCAAGTTCTACTTGATCTGCCAGGACTTGAACCAGCTCAAGAGCCGTGAAACCGGCTACGGCCCCGATGAAACCATCACGTCGAACTGCCACGTTCAAAACGCATACCCGCCGAACCGGCTTGAGACGGCCGAGCACCTGTCGAAGTTGACAGGTCAAACGACCGTCATCAAGGAACAGATCACGACCAGCGGTCGGCGCACGGCCGCGCTGCTGGGCCAGGTGTCGCGCACCACGCAAGAGGTGCAGCGCCCCTTGTTGACGCCAGATGAATGCTTGCGGATGCCAGGCCCGAAAAAAGACGCCGATGGTCAGATCACCGAGGCCGGGGACATGGTTGTTTATGTCGCCGGCTTCCCGGCGATCTACGGCCGTCAACCGCTGTACTTCCACGACGCAACCTTTACCGCCCGCGCTGCTGTGCCCGAACCGGCCGTGAGCGACAGGCTACGCCAGGTGCAAGAAGTCAAGGAAGGGGAGGGCATCACGATATGAACCGTTTATTCAAACGCATTGCAGCCGGCACCGCCATTGGCGGCGCTGGCATTTTGCTTTTGGGCCTTGCCTGCTATGCAGCCGGTGCCCGTGTCAACACCACGCGGAGCATTCCCTTGGGCCTGTACTGGGCGAGCAGCAAGCCGGTACAGAAGGGCGATTACGTCATGTTTTGCCCGCCGCCGCTTGGAGTGTTCGACACGGCCAAGGAACGCGGCTACCTCCGCGCCGGATTTTGCCCAGGCGACTACGGCTACATGATGAAGCGCGTTTTAGCCGCTAAAGACGACGCCGTGACCATCGCCGATGACGGCGTGCGCGTGAATGGCGATTTGCTGCCATACAGCGCATTGCACAAGGCCGACAAGGGCGGGCGGCCCTTGCCCCGGTATCAAGCCAACAGCTACACGCTCAACGAATACCAGGTGCTGCTTATGTCGGACGTGAACCCTCTCTCGTTCGATAGCCGGTATTTCGGCCCCATCAATCGTTCGCAAATCAAGACCGTCATTTTTCCGGTCATCACCTGGTAGGAGGAATCTCAAATGCGTTTATTCATCGCTGAAAAACCATCCGTGGCGAAAGCCATTGCCGCCGAGCTGGGCGTGACCAGCAAGGGCGACGGCTTCATTCAGTGCGGTGACACCACCATCACCTGGTGCTTCGGCCACATGCTCGAACAAGCTGACCCCGACGCCTACACGCCGGATGACGTGCCCACAAGCCCGACAACCGGCAAGAAACTCTGGCGTGTCGAAGAGCTGCCAATCATCCCCGAAACCTGGATCATGAAGCCACGCGCCGATGCCAAGCAGCAGCTTGCCGTGATCGGCAAATTGCTCAAGCAGGCAACCGAAGTCGTCAATGCCGGCGACCCCGACCGCGAAGGTCAATTGCTGGTCGATGAGGTGCTGGAACACTTCGGCAGCACCAAGCCAGTGAAACGGTTTTGGGTCAGCGCCCAAGACTCCGTTTCTGTGCAACGCGGCTTGGCCGCGTTGAAGGACAACCGCGAGTATCACGGCTGGGGAGCAGCGGCGCAGGCACGCGGCCGCGCTGATTGGCTCATTGGCATGAACCTCAGTCGCGCCTACACCCTACGCGCCGGCCGTGGCGGCTCGCGAGCGCTTCTTACCGTGGGCCGTGTGCAAACACCGACCCTTGCAATCGTGGTGGCCCGTGACCGCGAAATTGAAGCCTTCAAGCCGATCCCGTATCACACAATCACCGCGCAGATTCAGCACGCAAACGGCAACTTCGTTGCCCGCTGGGAAGCGAAGGAAGACCAAGCCGGCCTAGACAGCGAAGGCCGCCTTGTCGATACCTCCGTGGCGAACACGCTCACCGAGGCGGTGACGGGCAAGCCTGGTCGAATCACCGAGTACAAGCAGGAACCGAAGAAGAAGCTGCACCCGAAAGCCTATTCGCTTTCGGACATTACCCTGGTGGCATCCAACAAGTTCGGCTACACCGCCGCCGAAGTGCTGGAAGTGTGCCAATCGCTCTACGAAACGCACAAGCTGACGAGCTACCCGCGAACCGATTGCAGCTACCTGCCGGAGTCACAACACGCCGACGCCTCGCGTGTGCTGGCCGCTGTGAAGCACGTCAATCCGGGGCTTGCCGGCCTGGTCGATAAGGCCGACCCCAGCATCAAGTCAAAGACTTGGGATGACTCCAAGATAACGGCTCACCACGGGATCATCCCGACGATGCACCAGGGCAGCACGTCAGGGCTGAATGAGAAGGAACGCAGCATTTATGACTTGATCGTGCGTGCTTATCTGGCGCAGTTCTACCCAGTGTATGAATACATGAGTACCACTGTCGGCGTGGACGTGAGCGGCGAGATATTCCGCGCTTCCGGCCAGGTCACAACCCGCAGCGGGTGGCGCGACGTGTACGCAGTCGATGACTCCGAGGAAGGGGGGGAGGGCGGCAAGGAACCGACCGACAGCCAGACCCTGCCGACAATGAAGCAAGGCGATGACGTGGCATGCACCAAGGCCACGCGGAACGATTCCAAGACAAAGCCGCCCGCTCGCTTCACCGAAGGCACGCTAGGCCGGGCAATGGAGGAAATTCACAAGTTCGTGCCAGAGGCCGAACACAAGAAGATGCTGCGCGAGGGGGACGGCATCGGTACATCGGCCACGCGGGCATCCATCATTTCCGAATTGAAGCGGCGCGAGTTCCTAGAAACGAAGGGCAAGCAGATCATCAGCACGACGCTGGGCCGCAGCCTGGTCGATGCGCTGCCCGAGGTTGTCAAAAGCCCGGTGCTTACCGCCTTGTACGAACGCATGTTGAAGGGCATCGAGCAGGGCACGTCCGAGCTGGACGCCTTCATTGCGAAGCAAGAGCAATTCATTCGTGAACAGGTCACAAAGGCCAACACCGGATCGGTGTCGATTGCAGGCGGCAAGGAGGCCGTGAAAGTCTCCGAGCTGCACAAGTGCATGGCGTGCGGCAAAGGTCTTTCCCGCCGTGCCAGCACGAAGAAGAAGGGCATGTTCTGGTGGGGTTGCAGCAACTACCCGACATGCAATCAGACCTACCCCGACCTCAAGGGGAAGCCTGACTACAGCAAGGGCAAAGCCAGTTAATCCACCACTACCAGGAGCATGAACATGACCGCAGAAATCACCCGTGAAATCACCATCGAAGACTTGCCGGAAATCGCCCAGGGCGTTCCGTCCATCGACGACACCGCAGCCGGCGCGGCCGCGCTGCGCGAGAAGCTGGCCGACGCGCTGACGCCAGGCTACCAAGCCGAGTTCGACCCCGAAGAGGCCGAGCGAGCCGGCGCGTTCCGCGAAGACGCATTGAACGAGCTGGACGCCGCTGGAAGCACCGACGACCTCGCCGACGCCCTGGAAGAGCCGGCATTCCTGGACGACGAAGGCCCCAGCGCGGAAATCCCGCCGTTCATCACCACGACCAACGCCCGCGAGCTGTACGACCTTCGGCCTGGTGAAACCGTGTCGGAGGCCATCGCCAGACGCAACGCCAAGGGGGGTTGATAGATGCCGCTGACCAAAGACGAAGCACAAGGGGTAGCGCGGCTGTTTATCCGCGACTACCCCGGCGCGCTTGAGCTGGCCTACAAGTTCCGTGAGAACACCGCCGAGCTGTACGGCCCGCGTGCCGGCGAAGTGCCGCCAGGCATGAAAGGCGGCTACATCCCAAAGGAAACGGCCCACGCCGGCCGCACCTACCGGGGCCGCGTCGAAGTTCCGCTTGAGAACATGACCGACGCCCGCGACTTGCTGCTGACCTTGCGGCACGAGGTGTTGGGCCACTACGGGGCCAACACCTTTGCGCCAGGAGAGAAGCGGGCGTTGCTGGACGGCCTCATCGCCGCACGCGAAGAACCCAGCCTCAAGCCGCTATGGGCCGACATTGACGACCGCTACGCCGGCAGCTCGCTCGACGTGCGCGCCGAAGAGGTCTATTCGCTGCATTGCGAAGGCGTTGCACCGAGTCACCACGTAGGCACAGCCCAGGCGCAGCGCGGCCAGCAGGCATTTCAGGAGACATGCCTTGCGCCCGTGCGACTCATGCGCGCCGACGACCTGCAAAGCATCGCTTGCATGGTCGCCCAGGGCCTGCGCGACCGCACCAGGACGCAGCAGAACTTTCCCACGGTGAACGAACTGTTCAGGAAGAAGGAAAACGATATGGAACCAAAGAAACCGTTTCATGAAACGGTCGCTGAAAAGCTGATCGAGCAGATGAAGCAAGGTACGGCACCGTGGCAAAAGCCGTGGCAGGCCGGCGACCCCGGCGCAGTCATGCCGATCAACCCGACGACCGGCAAACGCTACAAGGGCATCAACGCAATCCACTTGATGAGCCAGGGCCACACCGATCAACGCTGGATGACCTACAAACAGGCTGCGGCTGTTGATGCCCAGGTACGCAAGGGCGAGAAGGGCACGCCGATCCAATACTGGAAGTTCAGCGACGAACAGACCAAGCTCGACGCCAACGGCAAGCCCGTCCTGGACGCCAAGGGCGAGCCGATCAAGCAGACCGTGAAGCTGGAACGTCCCAGGGTGTTCTTTGCCACCGTGTTCAATGCCGAGCAGATCGACGGGCTTCCCGCATTGCAGCCGCGCCGGCAACAAGACTGGAACCCTGTGGAGCGCGCCGAGCAAATCTTGCAGGCGTCGGGCGCAGTCATCAAACACGGTGAGCAGAACCGCGCCTTCTATCGGCCGGCGACGGACAGCATTCACTTGCCCGACAAGGGCCAGTTCCCGACCGCAGACAACTATTACGCGACAGCCCTTCACGAGCTGGGCCACTGGACGGGCCACGAATCGCGGCTTGACCGCGACCTGGTGCATCCATTCGGAAGCGAGGGTTACGCCAAGGAAGAGTTGCGCGCAGAGATTGCCAGCATGATTCTTGGCGACGAGCTGGGCATCGGCCACGATCCCAGCCAGCACGTCGCGTATGTGGCGTCTTGGATCAAGGCGCTTGAGGAAGACCCGCTTGAAATCTTCCGCGCCGCGTCGGACGCCGAGAAGATTCAAGACTACGTGCTGTCCCTTGAACAGAAGCAGGTTCAAGAGCAGTCCACGCAGCAGAGCCAGGCCGATCAAGAAGGCCAAATTCTGGCCGAGCTGCAAGAGCTGCACCAAGCCGCATACGAGGGCTACAGCCCGTTGGAGTCTTGGGACAACCTCAAGGCCACAGCGCAAGCCAGCGGGTTGACGGCTTCAATCAGCCGAGGCGGTGCCGGCGAGTACGACCCGCCGTATGTCGTCGCCTACGCCGACCAGGCCGGCCAGACGACGCCCATCACCACCGAGCTTTTCAGCGACGGCAAGGCCGTTACCAGCGTCAGCGGCCAGCGCGTACCCGGCACCGGCCTGACTTCCGATCACGAATGGCAGAGCGCAGCCTTGAACAACGCCGTGGCCCAGGTGCGCAGCCAGGCACTCACCCAGGGGGCAGACATGAAGCAACCCAGCATCGAGGACATTCCCGGCCGCCTGGTGGATCGGCTCGCCAACAGCGACACGATGACCCGCGCAGATGCCGAACTCACCAGCGCCTTGCGCGACTTCAAGACTGGCAGCGATGCCACCCGCGAGGTGGACACGCAGGCGCTCAACGAGGCGGCGAAAAAGGCGATTGGTGCGCAGTTGCCGAGCGACTTCACCGGCCAGGTGCAAATCTTGGGCGTCATCGAGCGTGACGGCCAAACCATGCGCGCCGATGAAGCCGGCGAGCAGCCCGAGGCGTTCCAGGTTTATGCGCGTCGCGGCGACGCACAACCAGGCGAAGACGCTTTCGCCCTGATTGCCTCGCACCCGACCGAGGCGGCCGCGCAGGAGCTGGCCGACCGGCTGGCCCTGATCGACGCCCACGCGCAAGTCAATGAGCACGAGAAGGCCGCCAAGCTGGCCCGTGTCAATGAAGAGCGGGTTCGACGCGATCCCAACAGCACCGACGAAGACATTTCAGCGGCCAAAGAAGCCCGCAAGGACGCTGAATTCACCGCCATGCAGAACGACGAAGACTTGCAACGGCGCATTGCCGAGTTCGACCGCGAGCAGCAGCAGGCGGCCGGCCCGGCGCCGGCCGACGCGGCACGGCCTCAGACCGAAGCGGCCACCCTTGGCGTCAAGACCTTTATCGACGTGCCTTTCAAGCAGAAGGACGAGGCTAAGGCGCTGGGTGCGAAGTGGGATCGACAAGAGCAATCCTGGTACGTGCCGGCCGGCGTTGATGCTGCACCGTTCGCCAAGTGGGCCAAGGGAGCCGATACGGCGGCCGTGGAGGCTCCAAAACCAGCGCAGGCTACCCAAGTGCCACCCGAGGCCCACAAGCCCGCCAAAGAGCGCGTATACCTCGCCGTACCCTATGGCGAGCACGTCGCCGCCAAGGCGGCCGGTGCCATGTGGGACAAGGCCGCGAAATCCTGGTTTGCCGGCCCCAAGGCCGACATGCCGAAGTTGGAGCGGTGGGCTGCTGATAAGGTGCCCGGCCAGCAAGGGCCGGCGATGACGCCAGAAGAAGAGTTTGCCGAGGCGCTGCGCTCGCTGGGTTGCGTGGTAGATGGCAAGCATCCCGTCATGGATGGAGCGAAGCACCGCATTGCCGTTGCCGGCGACAAGAAGGGCGAACAAGCCGGGTTCTATGTTGGGCACCTGGACGGCCACCCGGCCGGCTACATCAAGAACAACAAGACCGGCATCGACATGAAATGGAAGTCAAAGGGTTACGCCCTTGACCCGGAACAGAAGGCGCAGATGCAGGCCGAAGCCGCGGCGAAGTTGCAAGCCCGTGAAATCGAGCAAGCCAAGGTGCAGGAGCAGACCGCGCAGCGCGTCGGCCGACAAATGGCTGAGCTGGTGCCGGTCACGCAGCCAACCGCCTACATGCAGGCCAAGGGCATCCAGCCGCAAGCCGGCGTGATGACGGACAGGGACGGCCAGAAAACCTACATCCCGGCGACCGACGCCAACGGCAAGCAATGGACGATGCAGTACATCCAGGAGGACGGCACCAAGCGTTTCGCCAAGGACAGCCGCAAGGAGGGCTGCTTTCATGCCGTGGGCGGCCTGGACGCGCTTGCCAAGGCCCCGGCCTTGGTCATCGGCGAAGGCTATGCGACGGCCGGCAGTCTGTCGCAGACGCTGGGCTTTGCCACCGTGGCCGCGTTCGACTCGGGCAACCTGGTGCAAGTCGCCAAGGCTTTGCACGAGAAGTTCCCGGACAAGCCGATCATCATTGCCGGCGACGACGACAAGCACCTGGAAGCCACGCAAGGCGTGAATCCCGGCCGGAGCAAGGCCGAGGAAGCGGCGAAGGCGGTAGGCGGTAAAGTTTTGCTGCCGATCTTCGCGCCTGGTGAGGCGACCTACCCGAAGGAGCTGCCACCTGTCACGCCCCAGGCTTACCGCGAGCACTTGAGCGCCACGAAGACCTTGGAGGACGCGCAGAACGAGCCGGAGCGCGTGCAGCTCACCGAGCAGCAGACGGCCGAGCTGAAAGGCGCACAACTCAGCGCCGAGCAATTGGCGGCACTCAACGCGATGAAGCGACATACCGACTTCAACGACCTTGCAACCAAGAGCGAGCTGGGCCATGAAGGCATCCACCGCCAGGTCAATTCGATTGTTGATGCCGTGATCGAGAAGCACCAGGCGCAGATCGAGCAGCAGCAGGAAAGGAACCAGGCGCAAGAGCGTGTTCAAGAACAGCAACAGGAGCGGCCGCGTCGAGCTGCAAAGATCGGATAATCACTCTTGCTGCATCGAACATAGCGGTTGTTTTTCCTCCCTGACAACCCGCAGCAATTCGCCGCCTCGTACTCCCGAGGCGGCTTTTTTTTGTCAATGGTTGTGCTTCTGTGCGCGCCATTCCCACGGCGGCACCGGATTCGTATCCACCCACAGCCCGAGTCGGCCAGACCGAGCAGTCGCTTCCACGTCGAGAAGCGACCGGTCTACCAGGTATTGCCGGTACGCCCATGCCATGCCTTGCGCGACCATCATGCGATTCACGCTATGCCCGTCCACCAGAATCGTGCCGATCATGCGGCCGTAGCGATCGAGGCCGGAAGTTTTCACCGTGACGAGTTGCTGGAACGCGGCGGCCGCCAGCGCTTGCCGTGACCTGGTGCCGAATGCCTGCGCCTTTTCCGGCGCGTCAATCTCAGCCAGGCGCACACGCACAGGCTTACGGTCTACCAGCACGTCCACCGTATCGCCGTCGAGGATCGACACAACGACGCCGGAGAAATCCGCATGCGCGATGCCAACCACAAGCCACAGCGCAATGGCCGCGAAAAATCGAGGTGCTTTCATGCTTCGCGCTCCCCGGCCGGGCAGTGTCGGTACAACGTGGCCACCGAAACACCGACGGCGCTGGCCACGTCCTTCGGAGGCTGGCCAGCATCGAGCAGTTTGCGTGCTGCATCGAGCTTTGCCGGTGTCATCGAGGGCTTGCGACCGCCGACCTTGCCGGCCCGCTTCGCGGCCGCCAGGCCCGCCATCGTTCGTTCAAGGATCAACTCACGTTCCATGACCGCCAAGGCGGCCATGACGTTGAAGAAGAAGCGACCGGCTGCCCCCTTTGTGTCAATCCCGTCCGTGAGCGACCGGAGATCCACCTTGCGCGCAGCGAGATCCGCAGCGAGATCCACCAGGCCCTTCATCGAGCGGCCGAGACGATCCAGCTTCCACACCACCAGGCTATCGCCTTCGCGTGCGTAGGCCAGCGCTTCGGCCAGGCCAGCCCGATCAACTTTGGTGCCGCTGGCCTTGTCGGTGAATATCTTCTCGCAGCCTGCGGCCGCCAGCGCGTCGAGCTGCATCGTCAGGTCTTGATCGGCGGTAGACACACGAGCGTAACCAATCAACATCGCCAGCCCGCCATCACTGCGGCCACAACGCGATGAGCAGCAACGCCACCAGCAACGCGGCCATCATGAAATACATACGCGGGTTGCGCTCAAGATCAGCGGCCCGGTCGGCGAGCCACTTATCCCATTCTTGCCGCTTCCTGTAGGCGCGAGCCGCCTTCTCTTGTTCTGGCGTCATCAGCTACCTACCTTCACCTTTTGCTGGAATTGCGTTTCATCTGTCATGGCGTCCGTCCTATGTGGTTGATGGAGAGGTTTCATTTTCTCAAAACTCAATGTTTTCAGTATAAATGCGAAGCCTGATTTGAGAAAGCGTTGTGAGAAAGCAAAAGCCCGCAGGACGCGGGCTTTTGATGGAGCTGGTAGACCTTCGCAAAAACGACCGTTTTTGCGAGCAAGGCCCTTATCCGATCACCGGGACACCTTCGCACTTGTGGCGCGCTCGACTGCGGCCGTCAAGGCTTCCAGACTAGACGAGCTGATATTCAATCGCCGCGCCTCTTCTCTGGCCGCTGCCGCCGCTGCTTCATCGCTGCCGAGCAGCTTTGCGAGCTGGGCGCGCAAGCTGCGGCGTTGAGTAACCAGAACAAGCATTGCGGAAGGTTGCCGGCGCTGGCGGCGATTCAACAAGATGACGCCAAGAAGAAGGGTCGCACTTCCTAGCGCAGCGATTAAATACCAGCTCATACCGGCCTCACTGCGTCAGCATTTGCCCGCTGCCTTGAGCAGCGCATTGCAAGAACCACCGGCCGCTCCGGTGCTTGGTGCTGGCTTGCCGGCCTTGCCGACTTCGGTGCAGATCGGGTCGGATACTTGGCGGCCCATGTATGAAACCGTGCCGGTAACGTAGCAGCTATATCGTTTGCCGGTGTTTGTTTTCACCGAATAGCTGGACTTGATTCCATCATCCACGCGGTCAGAAACAGTGAAGGCACCTTTTGCCAGGCCAAGAGCTGTCGCCGTGTTTTGTTCGATGGCGTCGTTACTCACGGCCACCGAGGCACACCCAGCAGCCAGGGCCGCCAGTGCGGCCACGGATACGAGAAAGGTACGACGAATGAATGTTTGCTTCATAGAGATTCCTTGTTAACGGTTAGTGGTGTTATCTGCAATGGTCAGGCGCGAAACGTAGTCTTTTAACTTCATAAACGCGCTGATTCTTTTGCCTGGTTTGTTGATGGCACATAGCGCCACACTTCGCTGATGATCGGCCCATGCGAATAGGTCTTTCTCTGAAGCCGGTGGCACCGAGTGCATGGCCTGGTCGATCCAGCACATCGTTGCGTGCGTGCTATCGCCCAGCGCCGCATTGCTGCGCCTGAGTCGAAGGCTGGCGGCCAGGCTTTCAGCTTCGCCGGGTGCAACAAGACGCCAGTAACCTACCGCGAACGTGTCAGCCAGGGCCTCGCGCCAAATCTTTGTCGTGTTTTCTTCGGTCGCAGCCAAATATGATTGCAAGTCACTGACGCCTTTGGCATCAATTGGTGCGATTGAGTGAACTCTTACAGCGTGTTCGCCGAAGTTCGGGAGGTCGCGCAAACCATCGAGACAATGCCCGAATTCATGCATCATCACGCCCTGAATCCACAACTCTTGATTCTGCTTTCCGGCAGGATCGAAACTGCGCAAAACATTGTCTCGGTACATGCTTAATGCACAGTATCCGGGACTAAGAGACATTGACGCCACGGAAGAGCTTGGCAAATTGACCGTTGTTGATGCCCAACTGTCATTGGCATCACCAAGCACCACTTCAACATCAAAATTCTTGCGAGCAAATGCGCGCAACATCGGAAAGCCTTGCGGATCGGCAACAAAGGCCATCCGGTCTACATTGAACCGATGAATCGAAAACGACTGTGTAGCCATGCCAACGGCCAGTGTGATTATCACGGTCAGGAGTGGCACCAGGAGCGCGCAAGCACCCATCACAAAGGGGCGCTCCCACCGCCCGAGATTCGCCGAATTGCCGGGTTGCAGCCAGGCGCGGCGACTTGCCCAGGTTGCGCCGGCAACGGCCATCAGCCCGAGCGCGGCAGCGATAAACCACCAATCCATCGAGATAGCCCGGCAGGCAAGAGTTACGACCGCTACGCAGGCAGTCCACACCAAGGGATAGAGGAATTCCGACCAAGTGGCGTCACTGTCAATGCATAGCGCAAGACTGGCCCGCAGCTCGCCCAGCTCGACGCTAGAGATATGACCAGCGGCCGCGAGGCCAACCAGATAGGAATCAATTGATTTTGTCCAACCGGCCGTTTTACGCAAGGCGGCAGACTTCAAGCGTTCCAGCCATTCGCTACCGAGCGGATCGGTTTGCGCGGCAGCACTGATTTTATCGAAGAGCGTAGTCACGCTTTCCGCATGGTTGTACTTCTTCCTGGTGGATTTGCCGCGCATCGCCATGTTAAGCACCCCGCTGGCCGAGCGCCTTTTCAATCTTCTTATCGGTCTTGTACTGACTCAGGGAATACACCGCCCAAATGGTCGCGGGAAGCCAACCAATCACGGTTATTTGCAGAGCAAGGCAGATGATTCCAGCAATGGGCTTACCAATCGTGAAGAAGGTCAGCCAGGGCAGTATGAGAGCAATTAGCAAACGCATAGAGAGTTCCTTTCGTTAGTTGGTGAGGGGAGATACAAAAACCATTTCGACTTCAACGCGCTGGTTTTCATGCCGTCCTTCTGGCGTCGAATTGTCGGCAATGAAATCGGCCGCCGATGCAAAGTTAACGACTACCTTCAAAGGTGAAACACCGCGAGCGATCAAGTAAGAACGCGCCGAAAGGGCGCGGGCCAAGGCCAGTGATTCATCCTTGGCGCTGGGCTTGTTTGTGCTGGTACGTCCCCGGATCGTTACCAGTGCCGCGCCCTTGGCATCGGCCAAGCGCACTGCCTGGTCAGCATCGGGATTGAAGGCGGCGCTGCTGTCAGGGAAGGACACAATGACGGCCGCTGAAATCGGCGTGCCAAATGAGCTAAACGAGTCGGAAGGTGCGGCGGCCTTCGCTGCAACCAGCGGCATAGTCGCCGCGTCGGTGGCAAGCGCTGCTTGCGACAGAGGAAAGGCGGCCAGGAAGAACGCCAGGGAGATGAATTTGCGCATGAAAAGCTCCAATCAAAAAAAGAGGTATCCGGCCTTGCTCATCGGGATGCGGATCAAGCACAGCGCGAACAAGTGAATGGGGTAATAGGCATAGAAGACCCAGCGCAGCCGAGGCATGCGCAGATCGAACAAGGAGGCCACCAGAACAGCCGGAAGGGCCACGAGCGCCCAAAGATTGCTACTGATGAACCAAAGCGCAGCCAGGGCCGAGAGCGCGAGCGCCAAGGGCATAGCGCCCGGTCGCTTGCAGTACCACCAGGCAGCGATGCCGAAAGCCAGTGCCGGCCACCAGTATTCGACGTTTGCACCAGCGACCAGGAACACGGCGGCCGCAGCCGCGTAGCTGCCAATCGTGCGGCGATCAATCAAGTTGAGCGTGGCAGTTAAGGCCAGTAGCGCAAACATGATGTTTAGCGGGCGCAGGGCCGCATCGATGCCGCCCATGACGGCGAATGCTGGCATTGCCAGGACGCCGAAGAGCGCAAGCCGTTTCATGGTGCGCAGGTACGCGCCATGTTCCAGAACGCCAGGCCGCGCCAGGTTGTACGCCAGGGCGAAAACGAACAGTGGCATAGCAACGCGGCCCGCTGCGAATGCAGCATCATTGGTGCCGTTGAACAAAAACTTGTTGACGTGATCGACCGTCATCAGCACCAGGGCCAGCCACTTCAACGCCTCAAGCGAACCATCCGAAACAGCCAAGCGCGGCAACGAAAACTTGTTCAGCATGCGGGTCATTTCCTGCCACCGCGAATCGCGTAGGCCCGCAGGACGATGAACGCGACATAGAGCGACGGAATCGCCAGGACGATAGCGCCCAGCGTGCCGAGCCAGGTCGGCAAAAGCCAGAGCACCAGGGCTACCAGGAACACCGGGCCAAGGCCCAAAAGAAGAAAATCCTTGTTGCATTTGGCTTGGGACTCTGCCCAGCGGCAATAGGCTTGCATAAGCCCTTTAGCCGCTAAAGTTGGTGTTTGTTTCATGGTTGCCCATTAGTGATGAGTTTGCGCGGGACATACCCCGATGTATTCCAGGCGACTGTTTTTGCCGGCTGCACTTGGGATACCACTGATGCGGCCGTTGTCGGGGCAGTCGGGGTCGAAGCCGGCATGCCGGGCTTGGTCACGTCATACGTCGCAAAGCGGACGGCTAACCAATCGGCCCACTTGACGGCTTTTCTCATCAAGTCGGCGCGATACACCACGTTGTATTTATATGTCCGTGAATGGTAATTGGCGGCCCGTGTCCACAAATCACCTGAATCATTGCGGATATGTTGCCGGAGTCGCCATGCAGCCAGCTCGAATGAATAGCAGCCGCTGGCTGCTACATCGTTCGGTGTAATTCCATACCGTGACAACTCAGATAGATATGACGTATTGAACTGCATGGGGCCAACGTCATGCGTCCCGTTGCTGTTCTTAACCCACTGACCAGGCTTGCCGCCCTCTTTCTCAGCCACAGCGAGCACTATGTTTGCTGGTACTTCGTATTTCACGGCCGCTGAAATCGAGCAAACAACACGCTCTTGTATTTGTGGCGGGAGATCGAGAAACGGCATGGCTGGCGTCCTTTTAGTTGCCGTAGTCGCTACGGCGGCGTGCTTCGTCTTCGGCAGCAATGCGAGCGTTGTATTCGGCTAGCGCCCGGTCATAGTCTTTTGATTCAACCCAATATCCGCCGCGCTCCGGGATTCCCACATAACGAGGAATCGTCCCGCCAAAGTCTGTATATGAATGGCCCGTGTAGGCCGAGCAATAACTTGGCATTTGATTGCTGATGAATGTTCGCCCGTCGTCCCAGTTGTTCCACGACAGCAGCACGGTATTCAATGAAGCGGGGTCACATCGTCCTGCGCCGTTCGCCATCGCGCTAACCAGGGATTGCATCTGCGGGGTTTGATTCGCCACCGGGCACAGATTTAGAAAATTCAGACGACCCCTGATCGTGTCGCTAAGTTTTCGGTGCGAAATGCTGAAATATCGGCGTAGCGACGGCATGCATTCGCTTGGCCTTGTCCCTGTTGCCAGGCATAGGACGGCTTCGCATGCCAGCCGAGTGTCCCCCGTGAGAACGTCTTGCGCGTTGGCCGGCATCGCTGTGGTGAGCGCCGAGGCCGCAAAGGCAAATGACGCGAGAATGTTTTTTCGTTGCATAGGTAATACTCCTTTGAAATTACGAGGTTTTGGAATCGCGGTCACGGAAGGCCGCCACTTCTGATTCGGCATCAGCCGATTTCTCCGCTCCAGCCGAAAGACTGTTGTCATCGAAAGTCGCGGACGGGGTGCTTGCGCCTGCTTCGGCGTCGGCGCGTGCATTGATGGCCGCTGCGATCTTGCCGCCCGTGGTTTCGCTGATGCGATCCATTGCGGCATCCTTCATCGAGCTGGCCTTGGCCTTGGCAACGTCCCACGACCCTTGCGCCAGGTTGCCAGCCGTGCCGGCCGCCACCCGACCGACCTTGGCAGCCGCTGCGGCCGCAGCCGAGGCCGCCGCCGCCGCCCGCGAGCCGCTCGACTTCACTTCACCAGGTGCGCCGCCTGCGTCCCCTCCCCCCTTGGCGTCAGAACCAGCGCTTGCGCCGCCCTGCGGGCTTGCGTCCGCACTCGCCGAGCCAGAACCCGAGCCGCCGCCGCTACCGCCAGAGGGCGAGCTGCCCGACTCGTTGCCGCCGTCCGTGGAGCTGGACGAGCCGCCACTGGACGAGCCGCCACCGGATGAGCTGCCGCCCATCGCCGGGGCGCTGCCGCCGCCAGAATCGCCCATTGCTGACGCGAGGGAGCTACCGCCGCCTGAGTCGCCGCCAGAGCCGCCACCAACGCCACCCGCAGCGGCCATCAGGTCGCCAGTGCCAGAGCTGCCGCCGCCGCTTTCGGATGCGTTCGCCTTTGAGAAGGCCGCCATGAGAGCCTGTGCGCCGCCCGCCATGCTGGTTGCACCAGCGGCCAGGGCCGCGCCTGCTGTGGCAATTGCCGCCCCACCAACGGCGGCCGCGCCAATCGCAGCGCCGGCACCAAAGCCCTGCCCCAGCGCGTGAATATGCCCACCAGATAGCGCACCAATCAGAGGCGGCACCTTGTTGACGAGCGCAAGCAGAACAACCGCAACAATCAACATCACGCCCAGCTCTTTCAAGCTGATACCGGCGCTCATGGCGGTGTAGTACTGGTCAACGAAGGATTTGCCGATGCCTACCAGTAGAACCATCGTCATGAGTTGGAGCGCCACGCCGAGAACACTCTTGAAATAGCCAATTGCCATTTCAGAAGTCCACTTCGCACCACCAAAGCCCAGGATGAATATGCCGGCGTAGGCCAGAATCCAACCGCTGACCAAGAGAATCAGCATATTCACAGCGACCAAGGCCAGGATCACAAGCACTACTGCGCTAATCAAAATGCCGGCTGCGCTATCGACCGGAGACCACACCGACGACTGATCCAGTACCTTGAAGAAAATGTCAAAGCCAATATCAACAATGCCAGAGGGTGTAAGTGTTGTCGGGTTTCCGCTGGCATTCGCAGCGATAGTGCGCAGGCTATTCATGATGCCCGTCGCCATTGCTGGCCCGTTTGAAAGCAACCACCAAAAGAAGCCAGTGGTGACAGTGAAGCGGATAAATTCGGCAAAGAATTCGGCAATGTCGGCCTTGCGCAAGGCCATCATGCCGAACGTCCACACCATGCTAATGGTGGCGAGCACCCAAAATAGCCAGGTAGCGCGAGCTGCAATTACCGCTTGCCATGTGCTCGCTGCGGCCTGGTATCTAGTCAAAACATTATCAAGCACCCCTGCGTTGTCGATAGCTGCGTGGGCACTGATAGAGAAGAGCGCCAGCCATAGAAATAACGGGATAGCGGCGCTTTTAAAAATGGCTGGCGGTTTCTTCATGTGGAACCTCAATAGTCTTTCTTCGGACTGGCCTTGAATTCGGGGCCGGAGCGTGGGCATTTCTTGAGAAGTTCAGCCCGTTGCGCCGGGTCAGTTACCTTGTCCAATTCGGCGCAAGTCGGGCTTGCCGCTACTGGCGCGGGTTCTTTGCCGCAGCCAGTTATGGAGGCAGCCAGTGTTGCGGCCATTACGACGGTCAAAAGGCGATTTGCATTCATCCCCTGCCCCCTCAGTAGCTTTGCGCAGGACTTGCGCGGTATGTTCCGATGCGGAGCTGCGCGGCGGCGGCGTCCTGCTTCGCTTCGCGGTCGGCCAGGGCTTTGTCGCGGGTAGCCAGCACGTTTTGCTGGGCAATCAGCAACCCGCGAATTTGCAGGAGCTGGTTAGCTTGGTGGCTGGCGAGTTGGTTTGCGTAGCCGATGGCTTGCATTTGCCCGGTTGCGCCTTGAGCCGACGATTGCAGCCGTTGCAACTGGCTGGCATCGCTTTGCATCGCGTCCTGCTGTCTATCCAATCCCCTAAAGAGCGCGTCGGTTGCCTTCTTTTGGGCTTCCGAACCGAGGCGCTGTGAATCGGCCATTGCTGCCCATTGCGCGGGCGTGCAGCCTGCGGCGGTGTAGCAAGGTGAGCTGCGGTAATAGGCCGTGTCTTGAAACTTATCCAGGTAGTTGTCGATGCTGCCCAAATTGTTTTTGTAGTAATTCAACGTATCAATTGAACTGCGCAGGCTGTTCATGGTGGACTGCGCTTGATCCCAAATATTGGCGGCGGGTGCCACCGTGTTCTGGATCATGTTTTCGTATTGCTGCAACTGCGTTTGATACTGCTGAATCTGCTTGAGCGTTTGCGCCACGTTTTCAATGGCCGACATGACCGTTTGCGTCAAGTTCGCGCCGTCAATAACGGGAATGCCGGCGTAGGCCGGAGTCATGACGCCAGGGACGGCAGTAATTGCCATAACGAGAGCGACTTTAGCGGCTAAAACTTTCTTGGTGAACGTCTTCATAATCAATTCTCCTGTTAGTAGTCAAATGCCTGATACGGCTTGGAAAACGTCATATCTTTGGTAACCATGACGTTGAAGCGATAGCCCGGACGAATTTCGAGCGTTGGGGCGATATTCATGTTCTTGGCAATCAACTGCGCAGTGACTTGACCAAGTTGCTGACCGAGGGCTTCACTCATCGCGCTACTGGCAGTTTGTTGCGTCGTGGCGTTCTGTTGCGGCTGACTCATAGAGATGCCAGCGGTAACGCCAGACATGAGGAATGCCGAGGCGAACAAGCGGAAATAATGGTTGTTTACTTGGTCATTGAAACCAGCATAGCCGGCGCTGTCAGCGCCGGGCATTGAACCAATATCCATTGCTTTGCCGTCAGGGAAAACAATTCGCTGCCAGGCCACGAGAACGCGGGCTTGCCCATACGCGACGGCACTTGAATACTGGCCCACAAGGCGCGAGCCTTGCGGAATCAACAGGTATTTGCCGGTCGCCGTGTCGTACACGTTCTGCGCCACTTGCCCCATGATTTGCCCCGGCAATTCGGAGTTGATGCCGGAAATCAAGGTGGCAGGTACAACAAAACCAGCACGCAACTCGTAAGACGAACGCGGGGCCTCCGGCTGGGAATCCATCTTCCAGCGGTCGCCCTGTCCTGCGTTGGCGAACTGCGCCATTGGGTTCGAGCCATTGGCCGCTGTTTGGAGCAACTGGGGCGCACCGCTCGAACCGCTACCAGACCCGGCCGAACCCGCCCCGGAAGTCTGTAGCTGCGCCAGACGAGCCTTGTAGGCCGCCGTGGGATCGTCGCGGGTGCTGGCGTCGATCTGTTGACGAACGGCGGCCAAGCGGGCAAGTTGCTCATCGCGAGTCATTGGTGCCCCGCTGTAGCCCGCGCTACCCGAGCTACCCGTGCTGCGTGGGGCCGTTGCATTGACGCTAGTCTTCGCCTTCACCGCTTCATCGAACTGCTGCATCTTCATGATGCGGATGCGGTTGCGTTCGTCATCGCTTGGCCCGCTCGATCCCGGCGCATTCAGCCGCTGGTTGCCGGCCGAATTCGGCGGCGTCGGTGGCGTATCGAGGTCGCCCGGCCTTGCAATGGCAACGGCGCTAGGCGTCGGAGGGGCCAGGTCGCCAGGAATGGCGAGCGGAGCGGCGGCCTTCGGCTGGATGATTCCGTCCTGCCGGTCGCCTGCGATTTCCTTGGCGAACATGCTGGTACTCCCGGCTTTCTCAGCCACGGCTTCGGGTGCCTGGTTTTGCTTCGCGGCCCGATCCGCAGCAACCAACACCATCACTAGCAGAAACACGCCCATCAACGCGCCCACGATGTACATGGGCATGTTGTTGACGCGACGGACGCCAGCCTTCTTTGTCACTTCGCCAGGCGAAGCGTCGGGCGACATTTGATCTTCTTTGGTATCGCTCATAGTTGATTACTCCTTCCGTACCCAGTAGCCAGCGGGATAGATCACGCCGTCTTGCGCTACCTGGTAGACACGATCAAGTGATTGCTGGCGATTGATAACCAACGTGACCCGGTACAGATCGGAGCCTTTGGCCTGATCCACGATGTACGAGAGCGTCAAGCCAGGCGTGGCCGGTGCTGACGGTTCCGACACCGAGCTGGCGGCGCTGGCCGTCTTGGGTTCAGGTTTGAACTCCATGACGGCATAGCCCTTGGCGCGCATGGACTCGACCAGGCGGGTGCCGAAGAAGTCCGGGGTGACGTGTTGGAGGTCAAAGCGCGTGCTGGCCGGTGGGTAAAGGGCTGCGAGCTTTTTCACCACGTCATCGACTATTTTCTTGTCGTTCGCTTGGGCGCTGTTTTGGACGAAGTTGCCATACGGCGCGGGCGCTGTTGCGCAGCCGGCCAGGCCGGCCAGGAGCAACGCCAGGAGGAAGATTTTGCGCATGGTTATTTCCCCTTGACGATGGTTACTTTGTCTTGGCTGCTACCGACGCCGGCAATCAAGATGGCCTTGTCGAAAATCGTATCCACGATGTAGCGATCACCTTGCACGCGGTAATTGACCATCACAGTTTCATCGTCCGTGAACAGGCCGCCATCCTTGCGCACCACAAGCAGCGTGGGCGCTTCGGTTTGTGACATGGCCGTAGGCATTTGGAGGATGGTCTTGGTGCCATCGTTGTAGACACGAACCGGCTTCCAGGCCGCGCTACCCGTGACCTCGTAATTGAAATTCAGGTCGCCCAGGTACTCGCCTGTCTTGGGAATCGTGCGTTCCTGCTTTTCCTTCACTTCACGGGTTCTGATCGCGTCCCACTTGGCAACGGCGTCTTCCGTATAAGTGAAGCCCACACGCGGCATGAACTCAGTGCGGTGCGAGCGCAAACGAATGTGATAGGTGCGGCGGTTCGTCGTGACCACGAGCGAGGTATCAAGGCCCACATCCAACGGCTTGATGATGAGGTGCTGCACTTCGCCAGCGCCGACGCCGCTAATCGACGGCTCGACCGTAAAGCGAGGATCACCCACATTCAGGTTGTTGACCTGTTCGCCGGGCTGCAACTCGACGTCGCAAACTTGCAGGACGGCGCACACCACATTGATTTGCTGCGCGCCGTACACGAACCGAACCGAGCCTTCCGGGCCGGCGACTGGCTTCATGCCGGTGGCGCTGGCCGCCTGCCACTTTTGCGCGATGGATACAGCGGCTTTTTCCTGTGGCGTCAAAACCGGGTTTTGCTTTGAGAAGTAGGCATCAGCCGGGTTGTCACCAGCGGCCAGAGCGAGAAGGGGCGCAGCGCCCAGGATCATTGCGAAGATAGACTTTTTCATGGTTAGTGCCCCTTAAACTTGTTTCGACCAGGAGAAATCACGGACATAGATGCCAAGCGGGTTATTCCGAATTTGGTCTTCCGTGGTTTGCGGTGTTGTTTGAACGGTGTAGACCGTGACGAGCGCACGCATCTTGTAGGGCTGGCCCTTCACGACGCCTTGCCTATCGCGCACGGTTTCAACCCAGTCCACTTGCCAGGTATCAGGCGTTTGCGGCAGCACCGAAGTAATTTCGATGCTGACGGTTTCCTTTTCGGCACGCCTGAACGGGCTGCTGTCTTCGGTGCCGTTCAGCCAGTCATTTGCCTTAGCCGTCGATGCATCCTTGGATGACAGCATCGAATAGACGCGATAGACGGCCTTGCGCTGCAAAGCCACGTCAGGCGTCACCATGCGAATGTCACTGATGAAGGTGGCCACGCTTGCATGCACCACACGCGGATCGACATCACCGGCCCGCTGGGCCGGTGCAACAGCGATGGTTTGGCTGTGCTTGTCCACCTCAACCACATACGGCACAAACTTCGATTGACTGCCGATGTAGATCACACCGCCGACGCCAGCCAGTGCAATCATCAAGGCCAGGATGCCGAGCACCTGCCACATTTGACGGTTCGCCACGTTGGCGGCCGCCTGATCGTTCCAGGTGCGGCGGGCGGCTAAGTAAGGGTTCTCGTTCTCCCCTTGGCGTCTACCGCCGTCCAGCGGCTTGCTGTGACGGCGCTGGTCGCTGTTGCTGGGCTTTTTGAGGATCAAGCCCTTGATCGTTTCTGCAATGCTCATGCTGGTACTCCGTAGTCGTTGAGTTTCAATCCCCTGCCTGCCAACCATTCGTGCGTCCAGTCATCGCCATACTTCGCTTCAAGGCGCTGAATAGTGGCAATGGATTCTTTGTCGGTTGCACCGACAAAGGCGAGCGCGAGGGGGCCAAGGGCCAAGTCATAAAGGCGTCGGCCGGCTTCCGAAACGCAGTAGTACTGCCGCTTCGGAATGGCTGTCGCGAGAATTTCGATTTGTCGCGAATTGAGGCCCATGCGGCGATACAAAGCGGCCGTGTCCTCGTCGCGGGCGTAGACGTTCGGCAAGAAAATCTTGGTGGCCGTGGATTCCACGATCACATCCAAGATGCCGCTGTTGGCCGCGTCGGTCAGGCTTTGAGTCGCTAGCAGGACAAGGCAATTCTTCTTGGCAAATGCCTTGAGCCATTCCCTGATCTTGTCGCGGAACACGGGGTGGCCCAACATGATCCAGGCTTCGTCAAGGATGATGACGGCGGGCTGGCCGACAAGGCTCCGCTCGATGCGACGGAATAGGTACAGCAACACCGGTAGCGCGAATTTCTCGCCTAGGTTCATCAACTCTTCGATTTCAAAGGTCGTGAACTTCGAGAGCGACAAGCCATCGCTTTCGGCATCGAGCAAGTGGCCCATCATGCCGTCCACCGTGTATTGCTTGATGCCTTCACGGATGGCTTCATCCTGGATCGTCAGCACGAACTCGGAGAGGGTGCGCGCCCCGCTCTCGTGCATGCTCATGATGGCGTTGCCGATTTCGTTGCGTTGGCCGGGTGTGGTCATCACGCCGTTGAGGGCCAAGATGGTGTCGATCCATTCCATCGCCCAAGCGCGGTCGCCCTTGGTGCCGAGGAACTGCAAGGGGCAGAACGCCAGCTTGCTATCGTCGGCGGCGACTGAGAAGTGATTGCCACGCACAGCTTTCGTGGTCGGGTACATCGACATGCCCTTGTCGAAGGCATAGACCGACATGCCTTCGTAGCGCAGGAACTGCAAGGCGATGATGCCCAGGTGCGTTGATTTACCGGCCCGTGTCGGGCCGAACATCAACGAGTGCCCGAGGTCGCGGATATGCAGGTTGAAGCGGAACGGCGTAGCACCGTGCGTAACGCACTGCATGAGGGGCGGGGCCAGTGGTGGGTACATCGGGCACGGCGCGTAGTTGGTGCCTGTCCAGATGGTGCTTGTTGGCAGCAAATCGGCCAGGTTCATCGTGTTGATGAGCGGCCGGCGCACGTTCTCGACGCCATGACCAGGCAGCGAACCCAAGAAAGCGTCTTGGGTGTTGATGGTTTCGATGCGGGCGGTGAAGCCAATGCGGTTGACGGCCTTTTCCACCGACCGAGCGGCTGTTTCCAGCTTTTCGCGGTCTTCGTCCATGAGGACGACGACGCTGGTGTAGTAGCCCTGTGCGATGAGGCCGCTATTCGTCTCAGCAATGGCCGATTCGGCGTCAGCCACCATCGACATAGCATCCTGGTCAACGGTGCCGCTGTTGGTGTTGAAAACCTGGTCGAAGAAGCCGCGAATCTTTTGCTTCCACTTCTTGCGGAACTTGTCCAGGTGCGCGACGGCTTCATGGCTGTCCATGAAGATGAAACGCGACGACCAGCGGTATTCGCAAGGTTGCTCACCAAGGGCCGTCAAGATGCCTGGTGTTGACTCCAAGGGGAAACCGTCAATGGCGACGACCTGGACGAACTTGCGGCCGATCTTCGGCACCACGCCAGCCCACATTTCTTGCCCACCAATCAGCATGTCAAGGTACATGGGATTGCTGGGGAGCTGCACAGGATGGTTCAGGCCGGTGCAGCAGAATTGCAGCCAGCGAAGAAAGTCATCATGGGTGACAGTGGAGCCGTCTTCATTGGTGACTTTCTGGCCGCGCAGGCGATTGAGCTTCACCGCCGACGACAGACGCGATTCAATGCTCAGACACTCGCGTTTGAAGTGGTCAATCAAGCCTTGCGTGCGCGCCTTGTGGTTCGGGGCCACGGCGTCATCATCAAACATCAGCTCGACAAACTTCTTTTGCGCAAGCAATGGCGGGAAGTAGGTCACTGTCAGCACGAAATAGCCCTCGTACATCGTGCCCAGGCTTTCAAACAGCCGACGCCGCTCTTCATCAATCGCTTCCGATACCGCATCGGGGAAATGAGAGAGCGTGCGTTCAGAGTATTTCGGAGCCGGCCGGCGCACCGCATCGACATGCACCATCCAGCCATTGCCGAGGCCAGAGAGGGCTTGATTGATGCGGAACGACACCATTTCCCGCTGTTCATCAGTGCTGCTTGCGTTGTCGTCGCCCTGGTACAGCCAGGCGGCCATGAAGGCACCGTTCTTACCCACGATCACGCCGTCATCGACCACGGCAGCGTAGTTGAGTAAGTCAGCGAACCCGGCAGCGGTGGAGCGGTGCTTGCGCAACTCGATTTCGTCATTCACGGCACGAATGCGTGAATACAGAACGAGCAGCATCACCACGCCCAGGGCCGCAATAGTTATTGCGATGGTTTGGATCATTTGTATTGCTTCCCTTGGCTATTTGGATTCACTCGGAAGGGTGTGCTTCGAGCGGCGTAGTAACGCTTGTATTTGCGGCTACGCAGATAGACGAAGCGCATCTTGGGATCGGACTTCGCCATCAGCCGGCACGCGAAAAGCGCACCGAACCACAGCAAAAGCCCGACCACCGTTGCCCTCAGTTCTTGCGCGCTGAAAATTAGCGCGAATGCCAGCAGGCCGGCGAACATCACCAGTTCACGATCTCCACCCATGAACAGGTTGTGTCGATTACCGGCCCGCCGAATGGGGATCGTGCGCAGGGACATTTAGGCCACCATCCGACCAGTAACGAGCGAGGCGGCCGCTTGGGCTTGCTGGATCACTGCATTGCCCAAGGATGCGATTTCAGCGCCGCGACCGAAGAAGGTGCTCATGACGTTCTGAGCGCCGACCAGCAGGGCCATGACAAGCACCAGGAAAATCAAGGTGCGGAAGAAGCCGTTGAGGTCGCCGCCGAAGATCAAGACGCCGCCAGCAACAACGATGCCGATGATCGACAGCGCGAACGCCACCGGGCCGGTGACTGAGTTTTGCAAGTTGGTCAGCCAGGATTCATAGGGCAAAGAGCCGCCGGTGCCGGTCGATGCAAATGCGTGCTGCGGGGCCAAGAAGATGAACGCCAGGAAGAGGAACAGGCCAAGCTGAAAAAGGGTGTTGCGGTTCAGTGCAACGGGTTGACGGGACAGGGTGAATTGCATTTGGTTTACTCCTAAAGAGGTTTGGATTGTTGAACTGCGAGTGCTGGTAGAAAGACTTGTTTCTCTGTGGGTGGGCATGGCTCCTTTTAAAGAGTGCGTGTGATGTAGCGGCCGTTTTCGTAGCCGGAAATTTCAAGAATTTCCTGCACTCGACGACCATCCGAGGTGCGGGCGATGTGGACGACAACATGAACCACCTCGCCTATCAGCGGTTCAATATCGGATGGAGCCGATTCATTGCGAGTAATGAGCGACTTCAAACGAGCCAGGCCAGCCATTGGGTTGTTCGCGTGAAGAGTGGCCGCCCCGCCCTCGTGCCCGGTGTTCCAGGCATCGAGCAAATCGAGGGCTTCGGGGCCGCGCACTTCGCCGACCAGGATGCGGTCGGGTCGCATGCGCAGAATGACTTTCAGGAGGGCCGTCATGCTCACGTCAAGCGACGTGTGGTACTGCACGAAGTTCTCAGCAGCGCACTGAATTTCGCCCGTGTCTTCAATGATGCAAACCCGTTCGGCGGGGTTGCAAAGCACCATTTCATTGATGATGGCGTTGACCAGCGTGGTCTTGCCCGAGCCGGTGCCGCCAATTACCAGGATGTTGCGATGGTTCTTAACCGCCGCTTTCAGCGAGTCGTATTGCGCCGTGGTCATGATGCCGGCCGACACGTACTGTTCAAGCGTGAAGATGGCGATGGCCTTCTTACGAATCGCGAACGTTGGCGCGGGAACAATGGGCGGGAGCTGACCGGCGAAGCGCGAACCATCAAGGGGCAACTCCCCTTCGATGATCGGCTTGACTCGCGTGATTTCCTTGCCGTGGTAGCCGGCAACGGTCTTGATGATCGCTTCGGCCTGCGCTGTGCGCAGCGTGCCGATGCACTTCATGCCTTCACCAAGGCGCTCTTGCCACAGCTTGCCATCAGCATTGAGCATCAGCTCGACGGTCTTGGGGTCATGGAGCGCATCAAGAAGCAGCGGCCCCA
>Ga0209211_10001656_pt1 | contig 41286 bp, 43 predicted proteins | sample RifGroA2_FD_183992 | JGI IMG/M metagenome (GOLD analysis project Ga0209211, IMG submission 183992) | Groundwater microbial communities from Rifle, Colorado, USA - Groundwater A2 (SPAdes) (version 2) | ecosystem: Environmental > Aquatic > Deep subsurface > Groundwater | place: Rifle, Colorado...
ACTCTATCGCAAGTATATTCATATGTGCTCTACACACACCAGGTGTGTGTAGAGTGTAGAGAATGAAATATCAGATTATGTATTCTTCTGCATTTTTTTCAGTTTGAAATTGATATACAAAACAGAGAGCATACAAAACTGAACAAAAATAAGGGCGTTTGCCGGACCATACGAATCCGCAATTATTCCCAATAAGGGGGAGAAGAGAGCATATAGGATATTTCTAAAAAACGAATTGAGCGATTCAATGGTCGCGCGTTGTTCTTGGGTATATTCTTTTTGCATGAGGGATTTTTTGCTTACCATGGTTGCGCCATAAAATATCGATGAAGATGCCATGAGAACCGGAGAAACGAGTGTTGGTTTTCCATAAGCAATAAAATTGGCTATGCGGGTATAGATATTCGCAATAATTAATATGTTGATGCCACCTAGCTTCTTGATAAGCCTGCCGCTAAACCAGTAGCTCACAAATGCTCCGCCGTAGGAAATCATCTTTGAAAACCCAATTGCCCAGAGAGGCCAGATAGTATTTATAAACGCCGCACCGAAATTAAATGATGATTCGCCGACAGCAAAACTCAAGACATCCTGAAGACTTAATAATCGGAGTTTTTTATTGTTCCACAAATGAAACGCTGAAATCTTCAGATGAGAGAAAATATTGGATTGATCTTTGGCGATTCGCCGGGGTTCCCCAAGGAACAATCCTATAATGAGGCACAATGCTTGAGGGATGACTGATAGCCACATAATGAGAGGAAACGACCATTGAGCCAAGACACTCCCGATAACAGCTCCCATCATGAGTGCCAGCTGGAACATCGCGCTTGTTTTTCCTAAGTAGTAGGCAAATTTATCTCTATTTCCATTTTGGGATAAAGAGTCGTGAAGAAATGCATCATTATTTCCGCTGTACCAGGATCGTGATAGTCCTTCAAAAAGCGCTCCGACAAAAAGCGGCCAATATGATGTTCCGATCGCGTAACATATCGCTGATAATGTGGCAAAAAGAGCTCCAAAGAGAATGGTTTTTTTCCGGCCTATCATATCGGAGAATACTCCGGTAGGAACTTCAAACAGTGCAGATGATACCGAAACGACGGAGAAAAGACTCATGGCTAGCGCATACGATCCCGTTACTTTCGCAAAATAAATAATCAGAATGCCACTATATAATTTAAAATCCGTGAAGAAATTAAAGAGTGCTAATAGTTTGATATTACGGTGCATATTTTGATTAATCCTTCGACTCTCTTTGTTCGCTCAGGATGACTCGTTACACTCGTCATTTTACTCAAGTCCGAGGAGTTTGGCTAGTTGAGAGGTGGAGGGAGTGTGGATTTTTGGGATGATGATTGCTTGTGCTCCAACCTGTTCTGCCTGATTCATTTTATGATCAAGCTTCGGATCACCTTCCGTTAATGCGATAATTGATGGTCGAATTTTTTTTATAAGATCATAATACGCTTCGTTTCCCTGTATCGTCGGGAGTTCCCGTACTTCATCCACAAACGATAGACTTTCCAGCATTTCTTTGCGTTGCTTTTGTGTGTGAAACGGCCGGCCTTCTCCTTTTAACCGTCTGACATTCTCATCTGATTCCAACAAAACAATAAGATAATCACCATGTTTTTTCGCTTCTTTCAGGAATGCAATATGGCCATAGTGGAGGAGGTCAAAACAACCTCCGACGAGAACAACCTTACAGTTATTAGCGCCACTGCTATTTTTCATAATAAAAATTCGAAATCCGAATATCGAAATACGAAACCCTCCTTCGCTCTTACGAGCTTCGGATGGGCAAAGCAATTTTGAATTTGCTTCGCCGGCCGTAGCTTTAGCGAAGGCTGGTTTCGATTTTCGTGCTTCGTGCTTCGTATTTATTCCTTCGTACCACGAAGGAATACCGCCTGCCAGGGCCGGAAATTGGAATTAAACGTCTGATCAATAATCGTTTCTCCGTCTCTTATGACTTTGTACCGGAATGACGCTTTTGCACCCCATGCCGCAAAATCAACCTGTTTGATGACACCTTTGGGGAGCGTCGGATCATCCTGGAAAAGGTCAGGAGGCGGGGGAGTGATCCCCCATACGTTGTGATTGAAGATTTCCGATTTTCTCCCGTCGGATGTTCCGTAGAGCTCAAAGGTTAACGTAAGATTATCGGTATCTGTTGTGGTTTGAATGAGGATATGGGCAGGAGTGTCATTTTTTATCTTCAGATCATCCGTCGGGTCAAACACGGTTGCGTCAAGTCCTGCTTTGAACCCGCCTTCTTCATAGTAGTGGACGCGGTAGCTGTGTTCGTGCCGTTCCGTAATCGGCAATCCGGCGTTCAGTGCTGCTCTGAAGAGCGTAGTTGACACCTGACACACGCCGCCGCCGTCTCCCATGACCGTCCTTCCGTTTTTTATGATATACGCTGATTGATATCCGGTTGCAGCAGAAATATCTCCGATCGTTTGATTAAAAGAAAATGTTTCTCCCGGTTTGATGAGAATTCCGTTTAATTTTGCTGCAGCCAGGGCCACATTATGGATTCTTCCCGGGATAGATCCCGTAAATTGTGAGTATCCGCGTCCGATAAGCTCTTTGATGCCGAACGTATTCACATCGGTCATTTGAGACGTAGGACGTGTCACCTCTACGGGAATCGGTATGGTAAGAGTTTTTTCATATCCTCCTGAAATGCTGGCCATAGAGTTTTCTACGAGCGAAAATAATTTCTGTTCATTGACAGCACGGCCGTCTTTGGATGGCTGAAACGCCAGTACTTTGCCGCCGGAAAAATGAAACAGCGGATCCTGGGCAGGAATATTTATCTTTTCTGCCAACGTCTTGATAGCGCTATGGACGTAGTCTTTATTCCACAAAAATACCGGCGTGAGATCGACCCGTTTTTTTAGCAGCCGGTCATTCATATTGCTGAGGTAGTATGGAGACCTGCCGACAAGGTATGCCTGTGTTGCGGAAAGTGTGGCATCGTATCCAGGGGCAAGAACGTGCGAGGAAAGTGTTGCGCTATGGGTTTCAAATACAAGTTGTATCTCTATATCGTCAAATGCTTTGTTTCTTGTGAGCCAGTAGGAAACCACATCTTCTTTTGTTTTGCCTCCAAACGGAATTCCCTGCATGACAACGGGAGGGAACACTCTATTTTCATACGCGATAGTAAAAAACCAGTAATACCATGTTGCTGTGCCTATGGCGCTTACCAAAACGAACATTGCTCCACCAATGATGATGATCGGAAGAATTGCTCTTCTCTTTTTTTTCCTCTGCATGATATGATTATTGTACCAGAATCTATGATTACTCCACCATCTGATCAGGGGGTTCCTTTCTCTTTAAATCTCCCGGCTGGTCAGAATTCAGGAAATCAAAATCAGGAAACTATCGTCGTACCTGCCCAGGGAGGGACATCAGGCAGCATTCCTCCGGAAATTCCGGTTTCGGAGCCTCAGGCAGGGTCAACCGCAGAAAATATGGATTCGTTCACCGTTCCTCCGATTTCTCCTCAAGGAGGGAATCCCTGGCCAAAGCGGATTATTATAGTGCTTGTGCTTCTTTTGTTTGTTGGGGCTGCGGTACTGTTGGGCAGGATCGTATTTAGTCAATTGACTGCTCCACAGGAAGTGACCATCACCTATTGGGGGTTATGGGAGAATGACGGAATTATTAAACCGATTATTACGGAATTTGAAGCAAAAAATCCGAAAATAAAAGTGCAGTACAGCAAGCAATCCCATCGTCAGTACCGTGAACGGCTGCAGGCTGCCGTTGAGCGCGGGGACGGACCGGATATTTTCCGGTATCACAATACATGGGTGCCGATGTTGAAAAATCAACTTGCTGCCGTTCCGGAAACAGTTATGACTGCAAGCCAGTTTAAAAACACATATTATCCTGTAGCAACCAATGATTTGGTCGGAGGACAAACAATTTACGGCATGCCGCTTATGGTTGAGGGCTTAGGATTGTATTATAATGAGGATCTTTTCGTTGCTGCAGAAGTTACAGCTCCCCCCACAACATGGGAGGAACTGTTGGCCCTCGTCCCGAAAATAGCCAAACCTGAAGGAACCGGTTTTGCCGTATCGGCTATTGCACTGGGGACCACCGGAAATATTGAAAATTATAGCGATATCCTGGCAACGATGTTCATGCAAAACGGTGCTAATCTTGCTATTCCAAAAGGAAAAGAGGCAGAAGAGGCTCTCGCGTTTTACCATAAATTCGCCAATCCTACAGATCCGGTCTATACGTGGAATGAAACAATGGATAATTCCATGTATGCGTTTGCCAATGGAAAAGTCGCAATGATTTTTGCGCCTTCCTGGAGAGCGTTTGACATTATTGAGATGGCAAAACAGGTCAATCCTGCTCTTAAGTTTAAAATTGCACCGATTCCGCAGCTGCCCGGAAACACCGTTACCTGGGCATCGTATTGGGTAGAAGGATTATCAGAAAAGAGCACCTACAAAAAACAAGCTGCGGAATTTTTAAAGTTTTTAACTTCCCGTGAATCCATGATAAAGCTGTATGCGGAAGAGTCCAAAGTCAGGCTATTTGGCGAGCCGTACGCCCGCATTGATATGGCTACTCTTCTTTCAACTGATCCTTTCGTTGGACCCTTTATCACGCAGGCAAAAGACGCGCGGTCTTTCCCTCTTGCTTCCCGAACATTTGATAACGGGCTCAATGACCGGATGATGAAGTATATGGAAAACGCAGTCAATGCGATAAATACGGGGTCATCGCCTCAGCAGGAGCTGGATACCGTGTCAAACGGTTTTTCTCAGGTACTAAACTCGTACGGTTTGGTTACCAGCGCTCCTGCCGCGACAACACAATAGTGTGATGAATCTTTCTTCGTCAATTTTTTTTACTCTTTCGTATGGTGATATTTTCCAATATCCATATACAGAAGATGAGCTTTTTTCATGGTTACCCAAGAAGTCATGGACAAAGAAAGCGGTTCAAAAACAACTTCAGTATTTTTTAAAAAGAAAAAAGATTTCCTTTGTGGGACCTTTTTATTGCATACGGGGACATACGAAACATAGAAAGACGCGTCTTCAGAGGGAACATGAGGCTCTTTTCAAATGGAAAAAAGCAGAGTTTGCCGCATCGTTTCTTCGATTCGTTCCGACTATCACCCTCGTTGGCATCACCGGAGGGCTTTCAAATTTCAATGCAGACAAGGATGACGACATTGATTTTTACATAGGCACCAAGCCAGGGACGCTTTGGATAAGTCGTTTGCTGGCAACACTTCTTATGGAGACAGCAGGGATTCGCAGGCGTCCGGAAGATACAGAGGCGAAAGATGCTGTGTGTTTAAACATGTTTGTTTCCGAAAGTTCATTTATGGTTTCAAAAAGGGAACAGGATATATTTACTGCTCACGAAGTATTACAGATGAAACCGTTATGGGAAAGAGGAAACGCGTATGCTCATTTTTTAAAAAAAAACAGATGGGTATCATCAGTATTCCCAAATAAATGGAAAGAAGTGATGTATCGGTTGAAAAGCAAGAAAGCAACAGTACGGCAGTATGGTCAATTTCAAATTGTCGCACACATTCTGCGGATTTTGGAAAAACCCGTTAAACATATTCAGCTTTGGTATATGAGAAAAAGGAGAACGACCGAAGTGATTTCCGACACCGTCATCCGTTTCCATCCGTTCGACGCGCGCATATGGATACGGGGGTTGCTTGAGGAGAAAATAAAACGTCTTCATCTCCCACTTGACAAGAATATTTTCCAACCGTAAAATAGCACTCACTTAAAAAGACTGCCAGGAAAAAGATGAGCGCGAGAGAAGACCTGCCTGCCGGCAGGCAGGGATGATTACATAATGAGAAGAACAAGATGAGCGCAAGATTAACAAAATGTGATGAGCACGTGATGAAGTAAAAATATTGTTTAGCCCGCCTAAACTTACTTTTCGCCTTAGTAGATTTCTACTGCGGCTCGAAGTGCGTTTAATCGGCGGGTTCAAGAGACTGTAATTCCAAATTCTACAAATTTGGAAACAGTCTCTAGAAGAGGAGTATTATATGGCTAAGTTAAATATTCAACCGCTTTTTGATAATGTTCTTATTAAACCTCTCGAAGGAGAAGATAAATTACCCTCAGGAATTGTTCTTCCGGATTCTGCAAAAGAGAAACCGCAAAAAGGAGTTGTCATGGCCGTTGGCCATGGAACGACTGACGATAAGGGAAAGATTGTGAAAATGGTTGTGAAGGTTGGAGATGTCGTGATGTACAAAAAATGGGGGGGACAGGAGATAAAAGTTCAGGGTCAAGAATGGATGATGGTAGAGCAGAAAGATATACTGGCGATAGTAAAGTAATAAATACGAAGCACGAAGCACGAAAATCGAAACAAATTCAAATGTTTAAATATTTAAATTTTGAATTTTGATATTGTTTCGTATTTCGATATTCGGATTTCGAAATTAAACAACAAGGAGGTCCTATATGGCAAAACAAATTAAATTTTCCGATGACGCCCGGAGTTCATTGGTTAAAGGCGTCAATGTATTAGCAAAAGCAGTGGTCACGACCTTAGGTCCAAAAGGACGAAATGTTGCGATAGACCGAAAATGGGGTGCTCCGAACGTTATTCACGACGGTGTGTCTGTCGCGAAAGAAATTGATCTTGAGGATGCATTCGAGAATATGGGCGCGCAACTGGTCAAAGAGGCGGCCAGCAAAACCAATGATGTGGCGGGAGACGGTACAACGACTGCCACTCTTCTTGCCCAGTCAATCATTAATGCCGGATTTAAAAATGTCACAGCCGGCGCCAACCCGATGATTTTAAAAGTCGGGATAGAAAAAGGTGTCGAAAGTGTTGTTTCCGAGATTAAAAAGATGAGCAAGACCGTAAAAGACGCTGATGTAGCAAAAGTTGCAACGATTTCCGCTCAGGATGACAAAATCGGGTCAATGATTGCAGAGGCTCTTCAAAAAGTCGGGAAAGACGGCGTGGTGACGGTAGAAGAAGGCAAAGGTCTGACGATGGAAATTGAGTATAAAGAGGGGATGGAGTTTGATAAAGGATATGCCAGCCCCTACTTTGTTACAATTCCTGACAAAATGGAAGCGGAAATTGAAGATCCGTACATTCTTATTACCGACAAAAAAATTTCCGCAATTTCCGACCTCTTGCCGTTTTTGGAAAAATTTATTAAGGTTTCCAAAAATCTTGTCATTATTGCCGATGAGATTGACGGAGAGGCATTGGCAACACTTGTAGTGAATAAACTTCGGGGGACATTTAACGTACTTGCTGTGAAAGCTCCGGGGTTTGGTGACAGGAGAAGGGCAATACTTGATGACATTGCAGTTCTAACAGGTGGAACCGTCATTTCTGAAGATACCGGACGGAAACTTGAAAACATCACGGTTGAAGACTGTGGACGGGCAGATAAAGTTTGGGCAGATAAAGAAAACTGCCGGATAATCGGGGGGAAAGGGCCTAAAGCAGGACTCACTGCAAGAATTGCTCAGATCAGGCTGGAAGTTGATGATTCAACCAGCGATTTTGATAAAGAGAAGCTCCAGGAGCGGTTGGCCAAGCTTTCAGGAGGGGTTGCGGTTATCAATGTCGGAGCCGCCACAGAAATTGAACTGAAAGATAAAAAGGAGCGTGTTAATGATGCAGTTGCTGCCACAAAGGCAGCTCTTGAAGAGGGAATCGTTCCTGGCGGAGGAGTGGCACTCTTGCGCGCGCGAACCGCACTTTTGAAGCTCAAAGATACGCTGAAGAGTGAAGATGAAAAAACAGGAATTGATATTCTCTATAAAGCGCTTGGCGAGCCGGTGAGGTGGATTGCCAAAAATGCAGGAGCTGACGACGGATGGGTCCTCAAAACCATAGAAGACAATAAAGCTATAGATTTTGGATTCGATGCAATGACACTCCAATTCGGATCCATGCTGACAGCGGGAATTTTGGATCCGGCCAAAGTTACCCGAACGGCTGTTCAAAACGCAGCGTCAATTGGTATGATGGTGTTGACCACGGAAGCGTTGGTAACAGATCTTCCTGAAAAAACTCCGCCACCTCCTCCGGGAGCTGGTGGAATGGGCGGCATGGGAGGAATGGATTATTGAGTCCCGAAGGGTTAAGTTTATAAAGTAAAAAGTTATAAAGTTTATAAAGTAAAAACCCCGCACGTTAGCGGGGTTTTTAGTATTTAGTATTTAGTATTTAGTATAATGAGACATATGAAACGCGGGGTTGATTATATCGGCGTATCGGTCGGGGCGATGATTCTCAATGACAAAGGAGAAGTACTTTTATGCAAGCGGAGCCAGCGCGCGTCAAATGAACGGGGATGCTGGGAAGTGCCGGGCGGGGCTGTCGAATTTAATGAAACACTCGAAGATGCGATTCATAGGGAAATCAGAGAAGAGCTTGGGGTAGACATTGATCTGTTAGAACAATTTCCGGCAGCAAATCACATTATTCCATCTGACAAACAGCATTGGGTGCCATCGACATTTTTAGCGAAATTAAAAGATGGGAATATCCCGAAAATTATGGAGCCGGAGAAATGCGATGAGATTGACTGGTTTTCGCTTGACCACCTGCAGACTCCTTTATCGCTTATTACGCAGTACGACGTTGCTTATTATCAAAGAACACGGGAAAAATAAAATGTCAATTGTATTCGTGCTACCATGATTCGAATCATGGTAGCAAATCGATTGGGAATCTTCGAAATATTGCGGTTTGTTGCACCAATGTGCTACTATACAAGCCAACATGAAGCAAAAGGTTGGGTTTCTGGTAGGCATTGTTTTTCTTTTTGTCGCAATGGGCATCGTCATCACGGTTGTCCGGTCCCGAACGCCCAAGCAAGGGGAACTGAAAGTGGAAAGCCAACCGTCAGCCAGCGTGTTTCTGGATGATAAGCACATAGGAAGAACGCCGATCGGCAAAACCTCGTATAAAATCAACTCCGGTGAATATACATTAAAAATTACTCCGGATACCGGAGCCGTGACACTGGCCAATTTTCAGGAAAAAATAAAAATTTCCCCAAATACCCTGACTTATGTAGATGTATCTCTTTCAGAATCTGATTTGACGACATCTTCTTATGTTTTGTGGCTTGAAAAAATGACAGGGAAAAAGTCCGAACTTTCCGTTGTAACAACCCCGGACGGAGCAAATGTCCTTTTGGATGATGAGCCCAAAGGTGTTTCACCCATGATCATTTCCGATGTTACTCCGGGAGACCATACGCTATCCGTTGTTTCCCGGGGATTTTCGACCCGAACCATTAAAATAAAATTAAATGCAGGATACAGGCTTATTGCTTCTATAAAGCTTAGCCTTGGTCCGGGAGGCGCATCACCAATAGCGGATGTTACCGCAACACCATCGGGTAAGCCAATTGACACAAAACCGACTCCAAAAGGAAGCCCTACCGGATCTCCAAAGGCAACGCCGACTAAATCAACAAGCGTTGATCCAACCAAACCCTATGCTCTCATCAAAGACACGCCGACCGGATTTCTACGGGTACGGGCTGATGCTGCTACAACATCAGCAGAACTGACCCGTGTAAAACCCGGGGAGAAATATTCAATTCTTGAAGAGAAAAGCGATTGGTTCAAAATCCAATTCGAAGCTACCAAGAGCGGCTGGATTTCCTCACAGTATGCACAGAAAGTGGAATAGGTTAAGAGATAGAGAGATAAAGTGAAATGAGATTTTTCCTTCTTATTTCAAACTGTAGCCGCCGTCTACGACGAGTATATGGCCAGTGATGTAGCTGGCATCATCTGATGCTAAAAAGAGAATTGCTCGGGCGAGCTCTTCAGGTTTGGCAATGCGTTTGAGCGGAGTTTGAAGCTGGAATTGTTCAATTAGTTCTTTCCCGGCACCTTTTGTCATATCTGTTGTAACGTTACTTGGTGCAACCGCATTAACTCGAATTGTTGGTGCAAATTCTTTAGCAAACGATTTGGTCATGGTGATAAGTCCAGCTTTTGCAGACGTATACGCGAGTACGGCTGCAGCCCCTAAAAATCCATACACTGAAACCACGTTCACGATTGAGCCGCTTGAGTTTTTGAGGATATGGGGTATAACTTCCTTTGTCATGAGCCATGCGCTCGTAAGATTTATATCAAGCGTTTTATGCCACGTATCGATATCAGATTTCCAATCTCCTGGTCGGAGTATTTCACCGGCATTATTGATGAGAATATCTATTTTACCGAATTTTTTTATTGTTTCAGATACCATCATTTTCACATTTTCTTCTTTGGTTATATCTGCTTGTATTAAGAGAGATCTGTCTTTACCAATACTAGAAGCAACTGCTTGCCCCTCTTTCTTATGAGTTTTGTAATTTATTACAACACGAGCACCTTCTTTTGCAAAAAGCATTGCTGTTGCTTTCCCGATTCCTCTTGAAGAACCGGTGATTATGGCTACTTTATTATGTAATTTCATATCATAATTTATTTTAATTCTTAATTTTTAATTGTTCATTCTTAATTCTTTTTATCCTCCTATCCCGTACACAATGAGGAAAACGCTCATTCCCCAGAGAATCACGGTTAAAAGAAGAGGGGGATCGGAGGTCAGTATTTTTTCCGGTGATTCGCCTTTGCCCTCATAAATAAGCTGCATATACCGCATGATGCCGAAAAGAACAAAGGGAATGGTTGCCATCATCCATTTTCGGTCAGGGAGTTCTCCGGCAAATTCATTGTATCCGTGAAAGAAAAATCCGCGGTTCAATGGTTTTTCCAAAAAGGTATAAAATGCGTACGTGATAAATGTTGAGGTGGAAAACATTGCAGTAAATGCATCTAAAAGTTTTTCCGAGTATCCCAAAAGCGTCTCCCTCGTGTCTTTCGGCAGAACTCCCTGATATCCCTGAATGAGGGTGAGTTCTGCACGGCGTTTGCCGATAGCCAAAAACAAAGCAAGAGACAGAGCAGCAAGGGCAAGCCATATGGATATGTGATAGCCTGTTGCCATTTCTCCTGCATACACACGCAAAAAATACGCCGCTGTGATAGCCAAAATATCAATAATACTTTTATGTTTAAGAAAAAATGAATAACTATATTGTAATAGCATAAAAACAACAGCAAGAATAAAAAAAGATTTTCCCAATGTGGCACTGATAAACAAACCAATGCCCAACAAAAGAATTGCCGTTCCCCACGCCAGCGGTATGGGTAACCGTCCGCTTGCGATGGGACGGAATTTTTTGAACGGATGTTTTTTGTCTTTTGGGATGTCTAAAATGTCATTGATAAAATAAGAAGACGAGGAGAAAAGACAAAACGCGACAAATGCCCACACTGTAGCAGTAAATGCTTTTTCATTGAACAGTTGTCCGGTAAAAAGAATCGTCGTTACGACCGCGACGTTTTTCAGCCATTGTCTGGGTCGACCCGTTTTGAGAAGTGCGAAAAGAAGTTTACCCATAAAAGAAATCCTCCGATGATAACGCTGAACAGTAAAAGTGCAAACACTTTTTGCTGACTTTTTACTGACAGGGCGATTATCCCAAGTATAGCCGACACTCCCCAGTAAAACAAGGCAATCCTGCGCCTCCCCCATCCCAATTCCAGAAGCTTATGATGGAGATGCCCCCGGTCGGCTATCACAGGGGATGAGCGTTTCATACATCTTCGGACCAGAGTATACACGGCGTCAATCATAGGGACACCTAAAACTAATATTGCAGTTCCGAGTTTTGCGTATGAGAGAATGCCAAGAAGAGCCAGAAAAAATCCGGCTATTGTCTTTCCGCCGTATCCCGGCATGATTTTTTGCGGATAAAAATTCCAGGGGATAAATCCCACGAATGCTCCTGCAACGATAAATGCAAGAAGCGTCACCGGAATTTGCGATGGATCAATGATACTAAACCGAAGTGACAGAATGCCAAGAACCAGAGCCGCTATTGCCGCAAACCCCGGCATCTGCCCGTCAACTCCGGAGGACCAACCGATGATGCTCATAGTCCACATGATCCAAATAAAAGCAACACAATTTGAAAGCAGCATTGAAAAAAAGATTATTCCGCCGGTAAACGGATTTGTGACATACGGTACTCCAATTCCTGCCACAATGACGATGAAGGCCGCAACACCGTTGGTCATAAGCCGGATATAGGGATTAATATCCTTTTTATCATCCAGGAGTCCAACAAAAGCCAGGATTGCCGAAGAGATTGCGATAGAGATGAGCAACCGATTCATGGGAAGCAGAATGAAGGAGGAAATAATAATGCCGGATAAAAGAGCTAACCCTCCGGCCCTCGGAACAATGCCCGTGTGGGTGTGAGCCGGGTGGTATCTTTTTTTCGGGTTGTCGACAAGTCCGAAACGCTTGGCGAATGTGATGACATACGGCGTGATAAGATATGTAGATGTCAATGCAAGAAAAAATGCAGTAACGATGGAAAGAATCAGCTGATAACCCATATAATCATGGTCAATGTGACAAAGGAGAATATGCTTCCTAAAAGTGAACTTAAAAAAAGGATTTGAGAAAATACCAGATGTTCTTTCGTGATATGTATGGAAAGAAAGGAGTTGATGATATGCCAGATACAACTTGCTCCCGGCAAAAGAAAAAGCCAAAGGGGTTCGGCAAGCCGATCTGTTCCCCAGGGTTTTGAATACCAGAGGGGTACCTGGGCAGGCAGTGAATTGTAGGAAATCAAAAGAACCGCAAGAGAGGCCAATATCAGTACAACCGTCATTCTGCCCGACCAGCGGATGATGGCGTTCGTATTGAGCGACGTAAACAGAGCGTATTCTTTTTTCACTCCTGCCAAGACAGAATCAAATAGTTTCATATCATTACCTGTCAAGCGCATATCTGACTGTGTACGTTCCGTCGGTATGGATAAAAAATGCGCGGATCGGGTACGGAGGAAGCGATGACAGTTGAAACTTCGGAGAATAGACGGAATCCCCGACATACCAGGGAAACGGAACATGATTCGGGTTATACAAACGAACGCTCTTTTTATCCCCAGCATAATAGAGGGTTTCCAAAAAAATGATCGCATCGGATGCTACGATCAGATCTTTGGGAGTTTTTATGCGATTTACTTCCTGAAACATTGTCCGTACGTCCAGTTTTTTGTGCTGTTGGGGATACCAACAGTTAAAGAGCAGTATACCGGAAAGAAAAAGGCCTGCAAAGACTTTTTGCATGGTAGCACCCGGTAATGCTTTCAGGGTAAACGGGATGAGGAGAGTTTGGGCAATCGTGACGGGGATGAGGTACCGATTCACGAAAAGCGGCTTGATAAAGGAGATGCCGATGACAACACACAAGGGAACAAAAATCATGAGGAACAATTGAATGGTATGTTTTCTGTTTTGTTTCGGGATAAGCGCAATACCAAACAGGATACAAAGAACGACAGAAAGAAGTTGCGTCCATCCCCATACATACCACGGTGTTCCTTCATACCCCACAAACATATTTCCCAATACGGATCGGATGAGGTGGATATCCACAGGAAAGTACCATGACTCCCTGAACTTGTGTGCCTCAACGGCCAAGCGGATGATCCAGGGAATAAACCAAACACCAATAATAGCAATCGATCGGATCATCGGATCATGAAGCAGGCTGGAAGGTTTTTTCAGGAGCCGCCATACTTTTTTTTGAACACCATACTGGATCACATGGACAAAAGGAATAAGTCCCAAATACAGGTGCGTATAGATGCCGAGTATGACCGCAATTCGGTACAAACGCCATTTTTTTTGGTCATAGGCAAACATGGAAAGGACAGCAAACAGGATATACCATCCGTATGCACGAACCTCAAATGCGTAATACAGAAGCATGGGGTTGAAAAAGAAAAAAAGCGGCATGAATTTTGAGAGCCAACTGCGCCCAAACAGTTTATCCGCCCATTCTATGACAACAATGGTCGCAAGCATAAATCCGAGAAGCGAAAGGCTCCTGGTTGCAATTTCACTGGTGCCGAACAGTTGTATCCAAAAATGAAGAAGCACATAATAGACAGGTGGCTCTATCGATGATTTTTGGATGATTACGGACAAAGGCTGACCGGCCAAAAGGACGGAATACGCCTCATCCCGCCAAAAACTCTGGATAAAATAAAAAAGAGGGGTATGGGTAAATAGAAAATTTAGAAACATACATTAAAATTCGAAATTCGAATATCGAAATACGAAACCCTCCTTCGCTCTTACGAGCTTCGGATGGGCAAAGCAATTTTGAATTTGCTTCGCCGGCCGTAGCTTTAGCGAAGGCTGGTTTCGATTTTCGTGCTTCGTGCTTCGGATTTGTATATTTATTATACCTTTTCCGTTACCCGATATTCCAATTTTTTCCCAAGCATGAGCCGCGTATGGGCATCCAGCCCCGGGAGTGCGGAAAGGAAAAACGAAATAACGGGAAGCGTAAACCATTGGAGGTATAAGAAAGGCAGTTTCCACATGGCAAATTCTTTCGGACGGGGCGGTTTAATGCGCCAGTCTATAACAAAAACAATGACAAGAAATATTGTAGAAAGAGTAAGAATTCCTGAAGAAATTCTGGCAAGATTATGCCCGAGTACCGTACGGGCAAATGCCGGATTGACTAAGGGCGGAAGCGTACTTCCTAAGGTAAGCAAAAACCAGTTGCTCGGCCAAAATATGTGTTGTTCCAATAAAAGAACTATTCTTCGCAGGCGGTCGCCGAAAGGAATTTCCCTATGGGTAAACGCACTCATAATAACAAAGGGGACATCTGAAACTCCCCATGCCCACCGTTTTGACTGTTCATATTGGTTGACAAATGTCCGGAAAAATCCGCGGCTTTCCGCTGCATCCACCAAAACCGGCAGAAACAACCCCTTGGTCGCAACTTTCTTTCCTTTGGTGAAATACACTTTGAAATACAGGTGATAGTCCTCCGGTATGACATCGGTATCCCAGAAACCGGCATCCACAACAGTCTTTAAAGATAATGAGTATGTAGAAAAATTGATAAACCGCTGAGATTGGGAAAGAAGCGAAAAATTCCAGATACTGCCGATCGTGTTGAACATTTTATTGGGTAAGGGAATCCGCCAAATATTTGAATAGAAAAGAATCGCACCTTGATAGAAATGGTATTGCCGGTCCGGATCCGTAAGGAAAACATACGAAAGATACGAAAAATATTTCGGGTGAAGCATGGCATCTGCGTCGCATGAAGTTACCGTTGTGTAGGAAAGATTGACCTGTTCTTTTTGAAGCAAGTCGGTAATGAGTTTGCCTGCGAATGCCATGTTGGAAGACTTACCGGCCACTTCTCCGGTACGGAGAGGATGGGTTGTGACGATAAACCTGCCGAATTTTTTTCCATATTCATTGGTTAATATGCGGGCTGTTTCCTCCCGTTCACTGTCTTTTTTTTCCGTGGCCAGAACGACACAGAGGCGTCTTTTTGGAAAATCCTGGGATACAAGGCTATCAAGAGTTCGCCTTAAAATATGGATAGGCTCTTTGTATTCAGGTATGATGATAACATGACGGATTTTTGAAAATTGCTTGAGTTTTTTGGCCTCAGTTACCCAGTCGACTTTTATGTGAGCCTGCATGGTGAGATATGACCGTATAGCATAGTAGGCAAGGGAAAATGATTTATAAAACCAGTAGATGTCAAACGTGATGATGATATACGCAACAAGCGCAGGATGCCAAAACGAAAGCCACAGAGGCATTGTGATGAGAAGCCATGCAGATAAAGGGATCGCAATTTCTATGAGTCGTCGCATAAAAACAAGCTGTTCCATTGTATCATATTCCGAACAATTTTTGAGCATTTTTTGTTGTTTGTTCTTCCACGTTTTTGACATTACAGTTTTTCAGTTCCGCAATTTTTTTAGCAATAAGCGGAATATATTTCGGTTCACAGCGTTTTCCCCGATGAGGAACCGGAGGCAAATACGGAGCATCAGTTTCCAGAAGAAGCTTGGATAACGGGATTAACGGGACAGTGAGTGCGAGTTGTTTGGAATATGTGACGTTTCCGTCAATGCCGAAGAAAAATCCCCGGCGAAGAACGTGTCTAACATCATCCGGCCCTCCGGAAAAGCAATGAAACACACCCTGTGGCAGAGAAGGAAGGCGGTCAAGGACATCAAATATTTCATGATAGGCTTCCCTGCAGTGGATGATGACCGGAAGATGGTGTTTTTGGGCAAGACGGAGCTGTTCTTCAAACAGCTGTTTTTGCTCCTCCTTTTTGCCGATTGCCGGAAACCCTTTATATGCATGGTAATCCAGTCCGCATTCTCCGATGGCAATGACATTCCCGTCAATCATTTTTTCCAATTGCCTCACGTCAGGGAAATTTTTTGTTTCATACGGATGGCAGCCGACAGAAGCAAAACAAGGCCCGGCCTTAAAACTTTGGACAAATGAAACAGCTTTTCTTGAGGATTCTATGCTTGCGCCGGGAATAACAAACTGTTTTACCCCTGCTTTTTTGGCATTGCAGATAATAGTTGCTCTGTCCTCATCAAACTCCGGAAATGTGAGATGACAGTGAGTATCGATGAACATAACATTAATTTTCAATTTTCAAATTTAAATTTCCAATAGTCCCTGCTTCGCAGGGAATAAGTTTTAGATTTGTAATTTGAAATTTCTTTGAAAATTGTGATTTGTGATTTGAAAATTATATTACTGTATTCTCGGGAATAGCGGCGGTTGAGATTGAATTGTCGGTCCTTTGAATTGCGAAAGGATTTTTTTGGATGTTTCCGGCAAAAATGGTTGAAGTTTATAAGCAAGCATCCTTAAATCATCTATTTCTCTTTGTAATATTTTTTTCAATTCATTTTTGTCTTTAATTAACCACGGAGCTTTTTGGTCAATATGCTTTTCAATTGGTTTTAAATCTAATAACAAAATATTGTTTAATATGAGATCAAATCGGAAATCTTCAATTGCATTTTTTTGTTCGCTTCGATAAATCTCTTTTGGATATTTAGTTTCATCAAATACAACCTTAGAAGTTTCTGCCAATTTTGCTAAGCGAGAAATAGTATTCCCCAATCCGTTTGCTAGATCTGCATTATACAGTTCCTTAAACCTCCGTTCGGAAAAGTCGCCGTCATCATATGATGGAATTTCGCGCAATAAATAATACCGTAAAGGATCTGCTCCGTATTTTTTGACAAGTTCGAAAGGATCAATGACATTTCCTATAGATTTGCTCATCTTTTGTCCGTTTACCGTGAGATATCCGTGGACAAAAATGGTTTTTGGCAGCTGCAATCCTGCTGATAAAAGAAATGCCGGCCAGTAGACTGCATGGAACCTGATAATCCCTTTGCCTATGACATGCACATCCGCCGGCCACCATTTGCTATATGTTTTTTCATCCCAACCGAAACCTATTCCTGATTGGTAAATATTGAGAGCATCAAACCAAACGTAAATTCGTTGTGTCGGATCACTAGGAACGGGAACGCCCCAGTTTTTCGCCCGTTCATTTGTCCGTGAGATGGATATATCCTGAAGCGGCTGTTTGAGAAACGACAGGACTTCTTTTTTGCGAAATTCAGGAATAATACGGATTGCATCGGTTGTTATCAGATCAATCAGCTGTTTTTGATATTGAGATAACCGGAAAAAATAGTTTTCCTCAGATACAATCTCTAATTTTTTCCCCGGATGTTCAAAACATTCGCCGTTATCGTTTAGCTCTTCAGGAGTATAAAAAATTTCACAACCCACACAGTACAACCCCTCGTAGGATTTTTTGTAAATATCATTGTTTTTCTCACAGAGTTTCCAGAGTTTTTGGCTTGAAGGGAAATGATGCACATGGTCGCTTCCTTTTTGAAAAACATTAAATTCAACATTGAGGGCTTTCGCAAGATCGGCAAACAGGTGCGAATTGGTATCCACGAATTGCTGTATGGGGATTCCAGAGTTTTGGGCAGCCTGTACGTTTTTCAGAGCATTTTCGTCGCCTCCGGACAAAAGACATACCTCTTCTCCTAGCAATCTATGATATCGGGCAACACAATCAGTCTCTACAAACTCCAAAGCATGCCCTATATGCGGAGGTGCGTTCACGTATGGGATTGCGGTCGTGATATAGAATTTTTGTGTCATGCTTAGATTCTAATCGTTTTAGAGCTATCCCTCAAGATGGATTAATTTTACAGAACTGTTGCTTAACAATTCCACAATCCTATATAATGAAGGCAAGGTATATGCCAGAATCAAAAACCGATGATGTACAATATTTTTTTCTTTTAGAGAGCACCCCAAGAGAACCTGATTTACATTCCATGGTTGAAACAAGCGCTGATACGCTTGCCCGTTTTGTAGAAGAGCGGATCATACCTTATGAGGATGTGAAACCAACAGTCCTGGAAGAAACATTCGTTGCTAAAGAAGCAGAGTTACAAAATAGAGTAGCTGAAATATACAGAGAAACACTGGAACAAACAGATAAAGTTCTTCCCCAAACAAATAAGGAGTCGTTAATTCCTAGAGAGGTACAACTCGCCGATTTGGCTGGAAGAATGGCGCAAATTAAGACATCGGGACAATTGACTGGAGAATTTGATACGTTATATGCTGAATGGGTTGGTCAGCATTATCATGGACGGCCGTGGAAAGAGGTTGTGCCTGATAGTCAGGATGCTCTTCGTGAACGCATAGAGTATCCCACTTCGCAGGATGTGAAGAGTCTTGCACCAGGAGAATTTCTGCCATTTTTGATTTTAGATAATGGCCTCAAGTCAAAAGATCCTAGGTTAGAGGGTATAAAATCGGGTAGACGGATTATTTTGGGTATTGTAAAAATTGATGATGGATCTGTTGCGGTGCATGCTGAATCATGTCAGGCTGGGTTTAGAGGACGAAGAATCCCTAAAGGAGGCTCAGCATTACCCGTACCAGGTGGATCGTCTGTAATTTGGCATGATAGAGCCGGCAGTTCATCGCTAAATGATTGGTTTCCTGCTGGAAGTATGTGGGGAGAAGATTCAGATGATATTTCTGATCGTGAACAACTCGCATGTGAGCTATTTAACGCAGGACTGCCTGTTCCGTTTACAGATCTGGCAATGAGAGAACAGCCTTTTACCAATCTAGGGCCAAGAGCTGTCGGTCTTATGTATGGTTTAGATAATAAAGAGTTGAGAATAAATGCCGCAACAATCCAAATTGGCGACATACCCAAACCAAGACCCTTACCGCCAGAGAGAAAAATTCATTATTTAGAAGAAAAAGTAATCACACGCACGCCAAATTTGTTGGATATGGCGGATTCTTTAGGAACAAAAAGAATCCTAAGAACCGTAATTCAGAAAACATCCAATGTTCATTCGTACCCTACCATATTAGACCGCGAACCAATTAATGTAATGGTACAAGTTTCTGGTCAGGATGTAGTTCAAAGAAAGTTTTTTCCGGAAATTCTCGGCAACAAACCCAAAGCAGATGTCGTACTAACCGGATCAAGTGAATAACTCCGATTTAGCCTTAATTCTCAAGGAAGAATTGATTACCTGGCTTTCCGCATTTTGAGGGATGTATATTCAATGGAAATAAGGCATAGGACAAGAAGCGCAATATAAAAAGGGTGGCGGAGGTTACATGACCGGAGAATAAATAGCGTTAGCAGTCCGATGCTTATAAGTATAGCCCGCCTTCTGTGGCAAAGAATAAAGAGAGAAAGGAAAAATGCGGATAACCCTAAAAGTACATAAAAACTCCCGAATTGCCACAAAAGTTCCGGCGGATAGGAATTGATAAACCAGCCGAGAGTGCTGGCAAAAATAAGAAAGAGAAAAAGGTGAAGGATGTTCCGTTCAGATGAATGATGGTGCATACGTTTATTATATTTCATAAGGCCTCCCCCTGCAGTACTGCAGGGGGAGGCCTTGAGAAAAAATATATACTTGCTACAATGGTGCAACCATGGATCCTCAAACGCTTCTGACATTGGCAAGCATTATTATTGGTTTCTCTCTCCTTATTTACATTGTCAAATCCGAACTATCCAAGATCACCAAAACCGATGAGAACAAAGCGCTTCTCCAGTGGCTTAAGTCTATGCAGGTGACCATTGACGCAACCAATAAAACACTCCACGACACGATGCGCGGGACGACTTCAGACATGACAAAAGCGCTTCAGGAAAACAGTAAACAGCTCAATGACAGGCTGGATACTGCAGCCCGTGTCATCGGGGATTTGAAGAGAAATTTAGGAGAGATGTCGGAGGTCGGGAAAGGAATCCGCAGTTTGCAGGAATTTCTCCAGTCGCCAAAACTGCGTGGCAATATCGGGGAACAGGTTCTGTCGGATATGATAGGGCAGACATTTCCGAAAAATTCTTTTCATCTTCAATACCAGTTCCGGTCAGGACTGAAAGTTGATGCTGTATTAAAAACTGACGCGGGGCTTCTATGCATTGATTCTAAATTCCCTATGGAGAATTTTAGCAAAATGCATAAAGGAGAAACAGAGAGTGAGAGACAGCAGGCAAAAAAAGATTTTATCGCGGATCTGAAAAAACACATCAGCGATATTTCCAAAAAATATATTCTCCCTGAAGAGGGAACCATGGATTTTGCTCTCATGTATATTCCTTCTGAATCAGTCTATTACGAAATTGTAAACATGACTGAAGTGATGGAAATTGCCCGGAAATCCCGTGTGTATCCCGTATCTCCCAATACATTATATGCGCACCTTCAGGTACTCCTTCTTTCATTCCAGGGAAAAGAGCTGGAACAGAAATCGCAGGAAGTGTTTAGACTTCTGCGCGCTATTCAAAAAGATTACGGAAAAATTGATGAAAGTTTAGGCGTATTAGGCAAACACGTGACCAACGCATATAATTCCATGAACACCGTGTCCTCCGGTTTTGCCCAGCTCGGACAAAAACTCTCCTCAACGAGAGCTTTGGGGACTGCGAAAGAAGAATAAATTTCGAATGGGCCATTCCTTTAATCGACATTAAGATCTAAACCTTATGTATTCTTTTATAGAGAACGGAGAATGGAGAAATGATAGTTGCTACCATGATTCGAATCATGGTAGCATAGAATAGAGAGAGGTAAAAATCATGGCTCAGATATCAAAATACCGATTACGAAAAGAAATTGAAGAACGGATGTATGAAGTATTTCTGGATAGTATCAGTATGGTTCAAAACAGAAATCACGTATCAAAACTCATAAACGATTTGCTTTCTCCAACTGAAAAAATAATGTTAGCCAAGCGACTGTCTATAGCTTTGCTTCTTATGAAACAATACCAATATAGATCAATAGCACAACTTTTGCACGTAAGCTACGGAACGGTAAATCGTGTAGGACGAATGCTAGAAAGCGGCAATGGAGGATATGTTATGGTTTTATCAGTGTTACTAAAGCAGGAAAAGTTTGTATCATTTCTGAATAAAATCGATGATATCTTAGCTGAAATATTTATCCCATATAACCGGAATCTTGGTGAATGGAGAAAAAAACGTTGGATAGAAAAGGTGAAAAGTCAGAGCTCATTTTAATCTATGGTTTATATGTTATGTAATAAATTTATTGGTATTTGCTACCATGATTCGAATCATAGTAGCAAATGATCAAGATGAAAATATTACCAGAGAGCATTTAGTGAATATTAATAGCACGATTATGGAAATTATGACTTCGGAATGGAAATTATGATTTCGGATGGGCGAGTTTGTAGGTAATAAATGCGATAATTCCAACAACTACAAGAAACAGTGCTCCGATCGGCGTAAAAAGCGCAACAAGGATGAATAGAAGTCCCCCAATACCGACAATTATTCCATCTTGTTTTGTCATTGAGATTTTTTCAACCACGTTGTAATAAGGGCAACCAATTCATTTTCTTTTCCGAGGAAGTTATGGACAGCGTCTTTGATCATGTGAGTTTCGATATGTTTTGAGATTGATCGCTCTTTAATGAGTTGAAGAGCTTTTTCTTGACGAATACCGGTTGCGACATCGTGTTCCGGATTCACCACGAGGATAGGCAATGTAATCTTATTGAAATTCTTATATTCCTTTTCAGGATGTGTGCCGTTAAATACAAAACAATTCGTATCTGGATTTGTATAATTCCAAAATGATGATGCAGAGATAGGACAATTACTCCATAGACGTATAGGCATGAGATCTTGACCTTTTCCCTCGTCAATCATCCGTTTTGCAATAAGAGAATACTTTTGCCAATCCGGAACACTCGAATCGAATTGATATCTGACATCGGCTGTCGTAAAAAGGATAAGTCTTAAAACAGAGTGATTTGGGGTGTTTACGATATAGTAGCAAATTTTGTGTGGCCCTAAACTATGGCCTTGGAGGGTAATATCGGTATAGCCTAGTGCTTGAATATAATCGATGACTCCTTGAATATCGAACAGAGCATGTTCAAGAATATCAAACATGGATCCGCCTTGTTGCCAGATATATCCTGTTGAAGTTTTTTTAATAAGATCTGCCATGTAATCATGGCCGCGGTTGTTAAATGTTAAAAACGCATATCCCGAAAGGGGATAGCTATTTCCCATTATTACAACGAAATGATTTTGGATAAAATGACCTTCTTTTCCGTGAACATGGATAATTATTTTTTTTGTTTTCTTTCGAGGTTCAAATAAAATACTATCTAGTTCTATTCCGTCAGTTGAATATATTTTATGAAGGGATATTTTGATATCTCCTGCCTGTTTCATGCATCCTATTATACCAATTTGTCATGAATTGTCGAAATATTTTTGTCTGCACGTTATAATGCCTGTACGATGAAAATATTGATTCAAGATCGAATATTAAATAAAGAACAGAAAAAGGCGGTGGAGTTTGGGGAGGGCCCCTTACTTATTATTGCCGGAGCAGGAACCGGGAAAACGACGGTTATTACCGAACGGATTAAATACCTTATTTCTTCAGGCCAAGCGAAACCGCAAGAAATTTTAGCTCTCACGTTTACTGAAAAAGCCAGCCGTGAAATGGAAGAACGCGTAGATTTAGCTCTTCCTTACGGCGTCATCCAAATGTGGATTTCCACATTCCACTCATTTTGCGACCGGATCCTCCGGAATGAGGGACTGGCAATCGGACTGGATCCGAATTTTAAACTCATGACGGAGGCAGTCACGATCCAATTTTTCCGTACAAACCTTTTTGCATTTGATCTTTCCTATTTCCGTCCTTTAGGGAATCCGACGAAATTCATCAGCGGAATGATACAGCATTTTTCAAGACTGAAAGATGAGGACGTGTCACCAAATCAATATATGGAGTGGGTAAAATCCAAATCCCAAAATCCAAAGCTCAAACAAATCCCAAAATCCAAAACTCAAATAAAGGACGAAGAAAAGGAAGACCTTGATAAATATAAAGAATTAGCAAATGCATATAGGACATATGAGGAGTTGAAGACAAAACACGGAGTAATGGATTATGGAGATTTGATTACGTACACGCTCAAATTATTCAGGACGCGGAAAAATATTCTGAAAAATTATCAGGAGCAGTTTAGGTATCTTCTTATTGATGAATTTCAGGATACGAATTTTAGCCAAAATGAGTTAGCAATGCTTTTGGCAGGAACCACACAGAACATCACGGTAGTAGGAGATGATGATCAGGCGATATACCGGTGGAGGGGAGCGGCGATTTCCAACATTATACAATTCCGGAAGCATTTTCCGAAGGCAAAAATTGTCGTACTTACGAAAAATTACCGCTCCACGAAAGAAATCCTTGACCGATCGTATCAACTTATTCAAAATAACAACCCAGACCGGCTTGAGGCGGTTGAGAAGATTGACAAAAAACTTGAATGTATCCGGAGAATAAACGGAACATCGATAAAACTGTTGTACGCTGACAGGGTGGAGAATGAGGCGGAAGAGGTGGTAAAAGAAATTCAGAATTTAAAATCTAGAATTCAGAATGATAGGAAAAAATTATATGAGTGGAAAGATTTTGCGATACTGGTGCGGGCAAATAATCACGCCGAACCGTTTGTCCGGGCACTAGCCCGAAGCGGAATTCCATACCAATTTTTAGGTCCGGGACAGCTGTTCAGGCAGCCGGAAGTAAAAGACCTTATTTGTTATCTCAAAGTTCTCTATGACATAAACGACACTGTTTCACTGTTCCGCGTTTTGTCCATGGATCATTTTCAAATTCCTGCGCGGGATATTGCGAGTCTAATCTCATATGCCAGAGGGCAGGGGATGTCGCTGTTTGAAGTTTGCGAGTTAGTACAAAATAATCAGACCAATCCGACCAATTTAACCAATCCGACCAATAATACCGTCCACATAACCGCTGATGGAGGAAAAAAGATTGCTTCATTGATCACTCTCATTCTTAAACATCTGTCTTTCATCAAAAAAGAAACAGCGGGGCAGATTCTCTATTATTTTCTCGAAGAATCAGGACTTCTACAGACATTTACCTCCTACAAAACACAAAAAGAGGAACGGGTTGCAGAAAATATTGCGAAATTTTTCGATAAGCTCAAAACCTATGAAACGGATCATGACGACGCGAGTGTTTTTTCCGTTGTTGACTGGCTGGATTTGTCCATGGACATAGGGGAATCGCCGCTTGCCTCAAACATGGATTGGAATACCTATGACGCGGTAAACATTCTAACAGTGCATTCCTCTAAAGGTCTGGAATTTCCGGTTGTATTTCTGGTCAATCTCGTGAGCGCGAGGTTTCCGACAACGGAAAAACACGAACAGATACCCATACCGGATGAATTGATTAAAGAGATTCTACCGCAAGGCGACTATCATACCGAAGAAGAGCGCCGGCTCTTTTATGTCGGGATGACGCGGGCCTGCGATGTTCTTTTTTTCACTGCAGCCAAATATTACGGAGAGGGAAAACGGGAGAAAAAAATTTCCCCGTTTGTGGTTGAGACGATGGGGCAGGATAGCGTTGAGTCACTACTTCAAAAGCCGGAAGAAAAAGAAAAGCAACTGTTGCTTCTTGATTGGACAAAGCAGAAAGAAGAAGAAGTTCTGCATATCAAACAACCCGTGAATTACCTTTCCTATTCGCGGGCGGAAACATTTCAGAAATGCCCTCTGCAGTATAAATACCGTTATGTTCTGAGGATTCCCGTCCCTCCCTCAGCAGCGCTTTCGTTTGGGGATACCATTCATAAAACCCTCTATGCGTTTTATGATCAAGTAAAACGAAAGGTTGTGCCAAAGAAAGATTTGCTCCTCAAACTCTTTGAACATCATTGGCGATCCGTCGGATACAAAGATAAAGGGTATGAAGAAAAAATGAAAAAACATGGCATTGAGCTTTTAGAGGAATTTTATGATAAAGGATTTGATCCAAAAACAAACGTTATTGCTCTTGAACAACCGTTTAAAATTAAAATGAGTTCTTCGTTAACTCTTGGCGGAAAAATTGACCGGGTTGATAAAACCCCAGAGGGCAAGCTTGAGATTATTGATTACAAAACCGGATCGGCTCCCAAAAAACGGGATCCCGCAAATGACGTTCAACTTTCCGTATATGCTCTGGCTGCAAGTGAAAAAGGATTATATGATCAAAAGCCGGAGAATGTCATTGTTTCATTTTATTTTCTGGAAGGTCAGGAGAAAATATCAGGATCACGAAGCAAAGAGCAACTCGTGCAGGTCCGTCAGGAGATTCAAAAAACAGCAGAAGACATACGCACAAGTAATTTTTCTCCGACACCGGGCAAGCACTGTGATTTCTGCGAATTCCGGCTCATCTGCGAAGCGTGGAAGTAATAGGAGGAATAGGATAATAAAGGGGTTTTCCTCCAAAGCCTTCTTTGAATTTGGTAAATCCATGCCACGACGTAAATTGTTTTGGCGAGCGCTCATCAAAGACACCGACAAAATCGAATTGTTTGTTCCCTCTTTTTTTTGATAATTTTAAAGCTTCCCATACAAGAAACGTCGGAGCAAAAAGTTTTTTCCCATTTTTTGTTGCTCCTGCAATCCAGTAATATGCGATATGGTCCCAGAAGAGGAGGAGAACACCGCCGATAATATTGTCATGCCGGTCCGCCAGCTGGCGGAGATACGGCATCTTTTTTGTAGACATAAGATCCCGGCTCAGAGGCCGGGATGACGGAGCATATGCTAAAAGGATGGTTGCATGGTTTGGGGAAAAAAGATCCCAGAGTTTATCAATGCCGTACGTTGTGATTCCTCCTAAAAACCCTGCAGATTTATTTTTTATATGCATGAGATCTTTAATACTTTTGGATTCTTTGACTATAACACCATGTTTTTGGGCTCTCCGAACTCCCCGTTGCTTGGCTTCGGTACATGCTCTGAATATGTCTTTCTCCGATTGGGTAAGGTCAACAAGAAGTGTCTTTGTCGGAAGGAACGGTTCTTTGTGGATATTGAAAAATTTTGAAAGACTCCGGAGACTTTCCTGAAATTTTATCGGGTCAGTATCAATCGTCGGTTCAAGAATGATATTTCGTACGTTATGTTTTTGAAGAATCAGAATAAGCTTCGGGATATACGGCAGTGTTGGGGGCCGTTGGATTTTTGCCAGGACACCAAAAAAAGGGATGTGCTTCAAAAATATATTGACTCCGTCAAGGGTAACTACGGTCCATCTGAGGCGTTCAATGTATGTTTTGTAGAGAGAAGACTGTTGGAGTTCCACGCTGAAATTTTCAATTTTCAATTTTCAATTTTCAATAGTCCCGCAGAGCGGGATTAGGTTTGATTAATTGTGATTTGAAATTTCTTTGAAAATTGTGATTTGAAAATTGTGATTTATAATTTTGATCGTAATTTTAATATTTTCCAGCGTACAGAATCTCCGATGCAATACAGTTTATACAAAATCGGATTGATGACCATGTCATACGATCCCACAAATTCCACAAGATCCGGAGAGTATCCCTCTTTAAACCGGTGGAAACCGTACCACGGGTCATTGGTGTCAAGTCCGTCAGCTGATCCGTCAGTTGACGGACCCATGGCGCCCCACAGATCGAATTGTTTAAGCCCTTTTGCTTTTCCCCACCGGATTAATTCCCACAGCATGAGATTGGGAGCCATAACTTCCCGATATTTTCGGGAGGAGGCGCCATACGGATAATACATCGTGTCTTGAAAGCAAAAAATGATCCACACGGTTATAATTTCATGATTGTAGGTGGCCGTGAAAAGCCTGGCAGTGCCGTTGATTCTCATCGTATCCCACATGGTTTGATGGTACGTTTGGTTATGCGCAAAGAATCCCTGGCGATGTGTCGTTTCTTCAGAAAGAGCCAGATATGATTGAAACGCACCGTCGCTCGAATCTTCTTTGACAACCACCCCGTGTTTTTGGGCAAGGCGGATATTGTAGCGGGTCTTGCTGTGCATATTTTTCAACAACTCTTCTTCAGATTGGGTTAAATCAAGAACGAATGTATATGTGGTAAAAAGGGGGTGATGGGATTTTTTTAATTGAAAATTGAAAATTGAAAATTGAAAATTGTTTGTGATGTTGGGTTCCAACTGGATAAAGATAGCCTTTTTCTGTTTCCCGAGCTTAGTAAGTTCATTGAGCATGCATTTATCCGGCATCGGGCCTTTGGGAAAATAGCCGATGGTAAACGGAGTATGGGGGATTTTGTGGAACGTGAGTTGCCAGCATTGGGATTTTTTTTCCTCTTCTTCAACAATCAGCCGAACTACATCGATCCCCATTTTTTGCCGGAATTCCCCCCATTCCCATGTTTGTAAGGGGTGATACACAGCCGTATTCCAACGTTTGTAATCATCCGGATTTGCAGGCCGGACGGTTAAACTGCTCTTTTTCATATCGTTATTATCTCATGTTTTTTTCTTGTGGTACAATGGGGTGTGATGATATGTTGCCAATCGATATCCGGTTGATCCCCGACATTTTTTCTTTCAGCCACGTAAAAGGGATAGCAAGGGTATTTCTCATGATGGAGGTCATCCTGTCAACGCTTGTTGTAGTAGGAACTGTTATCCTTGTTATTCTAAAGATTTTTATCAATTAATTACTCCAGAAATTTACAGGGTATTCCAATCTAAGATGTCATGCCGGACATGATCCGGCATCTTAAGATTCCGGCCTGCCTCGCCGGCAGGCAGGCTCGGAGGCCGGAATGACAAGTGTGATTTTACAGGAGATACTCATCTTCCCGAAATCCTCTGGAGGGGTCAAGCGATATTTGTTTTTCCAGTAACGATTCCGGTATATCCGCAATAAACCGAGATACCATATTCTGGGTCCGTGTCCCAAAAAACAGACGTCTATTTGCATAGGAAAGATACAGCTTCACTTTAGCGCGCGTTACTCCTACATAGCAGAGTCTCCTTTCTTCTTCCAGATCTTCTTTATCCATAAGAGACCGGCTGTGCGGAAATAGCCCTTCTTCCATACCAATCAAAAAAATTGTATGGAATTCCAAACCTTTTGACGCATGGAGTGTCATAAGCGTTACGACATTTGTTCTTTTTGAATTATTCAACCTGTCAGGTATCGGTTCCTGTTCAAGAAGAGCTACCGTATCGAGAAATTCCGAAAGGACGGGAAATTCAGTTGCCACGGATCGGAGTTCCTTAATGTTTTCCAACCGGTATGCTTCCTCTTGGACATTGGCATCATACAAATCCAAATATCCAGTAACGTCAAGAACCGTATCCAGGAATTCCAACGTGGAAAAGGATACAAGTTTATTATCCGCATCCATGTGTGTTTTCCAATCAAGAAATTTTTTCATTCTGCCTTTCCCTAATTTTTCCACACGCTTAAAAGAAACGGTGTCTTTGGGGTGAACAATAAGCCGGAGGTAGGAAAGGACATCCTTGATTTCTCTGCGTTCATAAAACCGCGTTCCACCAACAAGCGTATACGGAACGCCTGCATGCAGAAACGCTTCTTCAATCACGCGGGATTGGGCATTGGTCCTATAAAGAACTGCAAAATCGTTAAACGGCTGATTGCTCTGAAGGATTGTCGTTGTGATAAACGTCGCTTCATCATGTTCGGTTCTGGCTTCATACAGAGTAATTGCGGGTCCTTCTTTTTTTTCCGTCCAAAGTTTGAGGATAGGGTGGCTGGTATTTTTGGAAATCACCCCGTGGGCCGCATCAAGTATGGTTTGGGTTGAGCGGTAATTTTGTTCCAGATGGAATTGTTTCATATCCGGATACTGCGACTTAAAATTGACGATATTCCGAAAATCCGCTCCGCGGAACCGGTAAATGCTTTGTGACGCATCTCCCACAACCGTAATATTTTTATAGCGGCCTGAAAGAAGCGTTGAGAGGACATACTGGGCTTTATTGGTATCCTGGTATTCGTCGATGAGGATGTATCGGTATTTTTCCTGATACGCCCCCAAAATATCCGGAAATTTTTGAAATAGTTGTACGGTGAGGCTCAACAGATCGTCAAAGTCCAGCGCCGTATTTTCCCGCAGTTTTTTCTGATAGGAAAGATACACTTGGGCAACAACCTCCTGGAAATACCCCCTGCTGTATTGGGGATACTCGGCAGCCGTAATGAGTTCATTTTTGGCTTCACTGATTGTGTGGAGAATCGCGCCCGGATTAAAATTTTTCTGTGATATGTCCAGCTCTTTCATCACATCTTTGACAATATCCAGTTGGTCCTGCTGATCATAGATCAAAAAATTGATTGGTATCCCCAATAATTTTCCTTCACGCCGGAGAATTTTTGCACAGAATGAATGAAAGGTGCCGGCAAACGGCCCCACTTCGCCCCACTTCGCCAAAGGCTTCGCGGGGCTACGAGGGGTAAAAGAGAGGAGTTCTTGTATTCTTTTTTTCATCTCTCCGGCGGCCTTATTGGTGAATGTCACCATGAGGATACGTGAGGGATCAATATGTTTTTCCTGAATAAGATACGCAACTTTATATGTGAGAACCCGTGTTTTGCCGCTTCCGGCTCCTGCTAAAATGAGGATCGGCCCCTCGGTCTGAACCACGACTTCCTGCTGATCTTTGTTTAAATCATTGAGAAGTGATATTGTCATAACGTATAATATTACCACACGCCGGGTAGTAGAGTTTCGATACGCTTTCGTTCTTTGCCGAAAATTGTATGCTATCTGGTTATATAAAGCGAACGTATAAGAACGAGGAACATTGAAGTCTCGACAGCGTAAAAGCAAAGATCGAAACTTCACTACCCGGTATGCCAGGTAGTGATTCCGCACTACGATGCGAACCTACACTGGCAATACACAAGCGTGAATACAACAGGAGGAAATAAATACATGAACGTACAGTCCGTCTTCGCATCGTTGTAAAACGATGCAGTGCGGAACTACTACCCGGTATGAAACAACTCTATTTAGTTGCAAATTGGAAAAGCAATAAAACGGTTGATGAGGCGAAAAATTGGATTTTTCAGTTCAAATTCAGAAAAACACCTGATAATCTGACAATTATTCTTTGTGCACCCTATACGGTATTATCGTTATTGAAAGATGAAATTGAAAAAGCAGCGCTTCCTATTTTTTTGGGCGCTCAAACTATTTCATCATTTCCAAACGGTGCCTTTACCGGTGAGATAAGCGCAGAAATGCTGAAAGGGTTAGTTGAATACGTGATTATCGGACACTCTGAAAGGCGGCGGTATTTTCATGAAACAGAAGAAGAATTACAAAAGAAAGCACAGGAAGCAGCTTCCCGGGGATTAAAAATAATTTATTGTGTAGAAGGGGTGAATCAGCGGATTCCAGAAAATGCTGCTCTGGTACTGTATGAACCACAAACGGCAATCGGAAGCGGAAAGGCTGAAGATCCGGCTATTTCAAATCAGATCTGCAGGGAAATTTCAGAGAAAAATCATGATATCCCCGTTTTATACGGCGGGAGCGTTACAGAGGCAACGTTACCGGGTTTTCTATCCCAGCCCTCAATCAGCGGTGTCGGCGTGGGCAAAGCGAGTTTGGATCCGGAACAATTTTTACGGTTAGTTGAAGCGGTTTCTTCGTATGAGTAGAACACTAAGGCGGACAGTATCTTTGATTATAGCTGTAGCCCTCATTATAGGTTGTGCTATCTTGGTTGTTCAAATGATACGATTTACAAAATCCGCTAAAAAACAATTCGGACTAACACCGGTTTCCATGTTTCAACTGGCTACCGACGGAGAAGCAATGGTGAAATCTGACAACGGAAGGGTAAATATTCTTCTTTTGGGGGTAGGCGGAGGAATTCATGAGGGTCCGGATTTGACCGATACGATCATCGTCATATCGTTCCACCTGACAAAAAAAAGGCTTGCTTTGATTTCCATACCCCGCGATGTCTGGTCGGATTCCTTGAAAGACCGTGTCAACAGTGCATACCACTACGGAGAGGCAAAAAAGGAAGGAGGGGGGTTGACCCTTTCAAAAATTATTATTGAGGACATTGCGGGTGTCCCAATCCACTATGCAATGGTTATTGATTTTTCACAATTCGAAACCCTTATTGATTACATAGGGGGTATTGATGTCGTCGTACCGGCTGCATTTACGGATACCCAATACCCGATAGCAGGTAAAGAAAACGATGAGTGCGGTGGCGACCTGACGTATCGCTGCCGTTACCAGACTTTGACGTTTGAAAAAGGACTGCAGCATATGGATGGAAGCCGGGCGCTCATGTACGTACGCACGAGACACGCGGAAGGCGGGGACGGGAATGATTTTGCCCGCGGGCGGCGTCAGCAGGACGTGATCATAGCGGTCAAAACAAAAATTCTTTCTCTTTCTCCGTGGTATCACCCGGATATGTCAATCCAACTTTTTCATTTTTTTGACAAAGCGACAAAAACGGACCTCACAGTCGGGCAACTGTTGGCTCTGGGCAAACTTGGCATGGGGATAAAGCCAGAGGATATTCAGAAGATTTCCATTGAACCGTATCTTACCCAAACTCCGGTTGATACATACCAGCGGTATGCCCTTGAGCCCACGGAAAGCTTTGAACAGATCCACGGGTTTATACAAATGTCACTTGAAGAAAGCCAATCACCGAAGTAACATCACTCCGCCTGCGACCATCCCCACGCTTACCAGTATAAGAAGTATTGTGGGAAGCGTTGATCCCGGTTCAGGCATAGGTTGGGCAGCAAGAGTTGCTTCTTCAGGCGTCGGCTCAAGGGTAGCAGACGGCGTTGCATCGCCTAAGACTTGTGTACCGCTTTTAAGAATCGTAAACAGGGTGGTAAGGGCAATGGATTTCCCCTTCTCATCAACAGTCGTAATCGTGACACTCTGTTTTCCGACTGAAAGAGCAGTTTTTGGGGTATATGACCAGAGACCGTTAGTTCCGACAGTCGTTTTCCCGATTATAGGTTTTGTAATTCCTAAAGTGATGGTAATGGTTTTACCCGGTATTCCTGTTCCCTGGATGAGCGGACGGGTGGACACGAGGGACGCGTTCTGAACGGGGGCAGTAATCATAACGCCGCCAATTTTTTGAGGCGTTGGAGAACCGGACGGAGCCTGATTACCCAATACTGCCCCTTGGTTTGTATTCATTGTGTCCGAGAGAGGAGTATTTGTCTTATTTCTCGCCTCTTTATTTCGAAAATCGTACGAACTGCCGACTGTCATATCCGGAACCGGAGAATCATTTTCCGTATCAGTGAGACTATCGGTTTTTTCCGCATCGAAATACACCGTAATTGCTTCCGTCATTTTTTCCCGTGCCGGGACATACCGGGAAAGGTCTTTTGTCCGGATAAAATTCAAAGGGACCACCCATGATCCTGATGGAGTGATAAGCGTGGATACGGATGGACTGTCCTCAAGGGTGATAACGACCAGTCCTCCGGTTGCGGGTTTTCCTTCCGTTGTTTTTACCATGCCATACGACGGTTCAAATCCTGCTACCGTCGTATCCGTAATAGTCGGTCCTGTCTGGATGGTATAGGGTTTGTCTTTCGCGGGAAATTTTTTTCCTCCGGACACAACCGTCATGTCATAGGTGGTATTTGGCTGCAGATTTTTTATCAAAACGCTATGAGTAGCATATTTATTCAGCTTACCCGTTACATCCCGTTCGTCATACCCCGTGATTTTTGTGCTGGTTTTTGACGTGAGCGTTACCAAGCCCGACGCAGGGATTGCTGTTTGCCATATAACCTTGCAGGACGTATCGCTTATATTGGTAATCATGAGATTTTTCGGTTCCAGCGGCCCAGACGCATTCGTTTGGCTTGATGTTACTTTTTGTATCACGACACTTATGACTCCAATGGTAAAAAAGAGGATAAATAAAGCCAAAAGCGTGGGGATCTTTTTAGGAACAAACATACGGGTCGGTCAATAACGTTTTCTACTATTTAATACATTTAACGTATCAGTGTCAATGGTAGAAGAGATGGGGATGGACAACTGCTGTACCGAAGAGCTGACAGTAGAGGTTTTTGTTGTTTTAATAAGCTCGAATGTAATCCACAGAAAAACTGTAATAAACGTAAAAACAGAGATGAGGAAAAGATCCCGATCGTTATTGTGTTTCATAATATCCCAAAAGATTCATTGATACTTTTATGACTGCCGGTTTTCCCGAATCAGACGCGAGAGGATACATGATCTTAGCAGGAATAAAATTCATAGACCTGACGGTAACGATTCTCCTCATGTTTATGAGCTCCTTGAGGAATGAAACGACGGAAAGATACGGACCTTCCGCGCTAAAAACGATAGGAAATTCCACATAGAGACTTTTTGGATTTTTCGGAGTTGCTGATCCTGACGGGGTGGAGAGCGGAATATCCGCCATCTGGAGAGATGAAAGTATGACATTTTTTTCCGTCGCCAGAGTCTGAATCTGGACAACAAGATCCAATGCATCCGGATTTTTCGGAATTGCTTCGGAAAGAACCGGAACGAGCGTCTGAGCGTTTTCAAATGCGGAATTTGCTTCAATGAGTGCATATATTTTTTCATCCATTTTTTTGTTCATGTCCGTTTTATCTTTAATTTCCCGCCGTAAATACAGAATTGTCTGAATCGTCGGCCGGATGGCATACCAGCCAAATACGGATAAAACGAGAAAAAAGAAGACAACCGTGGAGTAGTTCTTGGTTTTCGGACTTTGGATAAACGGGGAGATCGATTGGGAGTATTTTTTATATTGGTTGACAAACGGCAGTATTGGTTGTTCCATACGGGTATTGGTATTTATTTCTTTTTTTCCGCTTGGGACGGTTGAATTTTTGCTGTTAGGCTAAACTGTATCCCAAATGGTTTTTTTCCGACCTTACCGATTTCGACGTCGGTGAGTTTTTTTGAAACGGTAAAATTTGAGAGCAGTTGCGAGAAACTGACTGATGAATCCGCCAGAACACCTGCTGTTATTTTGTCTTTATCAATGGTTAGCGTATCCAGATACGTTCCGGTCGGCAATAACGTATGCACCAGAAGTAGCGTATCAACCGGTCCGGGCTGATCCCGCATAAGAAACTTGGCGGCGCCTATTTTTTCCTGTGTTCCCCGTATCTCTTTTTCAAGGTCCGCATTTACCTCAAGTATTTCCTGCTTTTGCATGATATTTTCCTTAAGATCCGTAAGTTTCCTGTCTAAACTAAATCGGGAAGCAAAAGCGATAAGAACAATCAATTCCGTTGTAATCATGATGTACCTGCCATACGAGGTTATCCACATCATGATGCGATTCCAAGGAGAATTGGCTGCTCCTTCCTGTTCAAGAAGGTTTATGGTGATGTGCTCGGCAGGCATGACTTAAGTATACGAGCAAGAGGTGATACGTGACAAGGGAGAAGTGACAAATGAGAAGAAAAAGCTGAAGAGCAATAAGGCAAGAAGAAAGGAATTTTACTTATTGCTTTTTACCATTTTTGAAAGGCGGGATTTCAGGCGGTCTCCCCTGTTTTTGTGAATAAGATGTGTTTTTACCGCTTTATCCAGCAATTGAAAGACTTTAGGGAGGGACTTTTGCGATGGTTTTTTCCGGAATTGTTTTATTCCGTCCCGCACCAGCTCCTGCTTTTTTGCATTATGGATTGAACGAACCTTATCGTGACGGAGTTTCTTTTCCGCTTGTTTGGTTACTGGCATACCGGGTAGTGAAGTTTCGACTTTTGCGTTTTACGCTGTCAAAACCTCAATGTCCTCTTTTTTGTAATACAATTTTTATAAAACCAGATAGCATAATATTTTCGGCAAAAACAAAAGCGTGTCGAAACTCTACTACCCGGATGCTGGAAGTATAGCTGATTTGACTCTTTAAGGTCAAGCGCAGCTTAAGGTATAATGAGTGGAAATGAAACGGATATTTTCCTTTTTTTCCAAAAAACAGACATCAGTGCGCTCTGCTGCCGGCGTGTTGATGTCCATGGTGTTGGTTTCCAGGATATTGGGATTAGTACGCGACAGATTGCTGGCATCCCGGTTTGATCCTGAGCTTTTGGGTGTATATTTTGCGGCGTTTCGGATCCCAAACCTCGTATTTGAGCTTCTTGTTATGGGCACTCTTACCGCAGCATTCATACCGGTATTTACCAAATATGTGGCCGAAAACAAGGAAGATGATGCATGGCGCATATCATCAACCTTAATTCACGTATGTACGATTCTCTTTGCGCTTTTTTCCTTGCCCCTTCTTTTCTATACCGAGGCGGTCTGCCGGTTGATAGCTCCGGGATTTACCGGCCAGCAAATTATTCAGATGAGTGAGTTCACCCGGTTCATGATTATCTTTCAGGTGTTTCCCTTGCTTATCGGGAATTTTTTTACCGGCATACTCCAGTCATACAATTTATTCTTCGCGCCTGCTGCAGCACCGGTTATATACAATATCGGCATTATCATCGCGATAGTATTTTTTACGCCCTTTTTCGGAATATGGGCTCCTGTTATGGGAGTCGGGATCGGAGCTGTGCTTTTTATCTGCATTCAAATACCGTCTCTCATGGCTATTGGATATACCCATAAACCTGTTATGGATCTTTCCCACGAAGGGGTACGAGAGGTGGGAAAACTCATGGTTCCCCGCACTGTTGGTTTGGCTGTTTCCCAGGTTGATACGACGGTTGATTTGGTCCTGTCAACACTACTGGGAGCCCGGATGGTGACGATATTTCAATTTGCCCAACATCTGCAGATGCTCCCGGTCGGACTTTTCGGAACATCGGTTGCACAGGCTGCGTTCCCCATCCTTTCTCAGGCTTCAGCTAAAGGCGATAATGACTTGTTTAAAAAAACTCTCATATCAGGCATAAACCAAATGCTGTTTTTCATCATGCCCATGTCAGTTTTTTTTATCGTATTTCGGATTCCGATAGTGCGACTGGTATTCGGAGCTTCCCGTTTTGATTGGGCTGCAACGGTTCTGACGGGCATGACGCTGTCGGCTTTCAGCATCTCTCTTTTTGCCCAGTCTATTTCGCCACTCTTGACCCGGGCATTTTTTGCTCTCTATGACAGCCTAACGCCGGTCCTTATCGGGGTCGTGACGATTTCATTTAATGCATTCTTGAGTATTTTTTTCGTTTCTTATCTTCAATACCCGGTGTGGTCATTGGGTTTATCAACCTCAATTGCCAGTATTCTCAATACTATTCTTCTTTCCGTATTGCTTTCCCGGAAAATCAAGCTGTTTGGCTTTCGGGATATAGGATGGAGCCCGGTAAAAATGACCATAGCCGCTCTCATCATGGGAGTAGCCCTCTATATACCTTTGAAGCTTTTTGATCAGCTGGTGTTTGACACGACCCGGATTTCCGGACTGGTGCTTTTGACCGGGGTCAGCGGATTCATCGGTATTTCCTGTTATCTTTTCTTTGTATGGGTCTTTGGGGTGTCGGAACTGCGGTCATTCCTTACTCTTTTGGATAAAGTCCGGCGGCCAAAACAGGTAGTACTCGAACCTGCGCAGGAAGTGGTCAACAACGGCGGGCAGGACAGCACGAGCTGATGTCTTGGTATATCGTGATGCCATGCATGTATGCAACTTTATAAAGTGCTTTCAATAGATGAAACAGGTAAAGCTTCCTTTAAACACCCTTCTAAGTTATTTGTTTTATCGGGTACAGTTATTCCCGAAAAATTAAAATCAAAAATTGATGCAAAAATGAGAGCTTTGAAGCAGAAGTTCTTTGAGGACGAAGACATAGTTTTTCATGCTCGTGATATGGCCAGAAAGAAGGGGCCGTTTAAAATTCTGCTAAACAGTAAAACAGAATTGGATTTCTATTCCCGATTTATTAGTTTCGTAAATAATCCGGAAATAAGTTTTTTCTTTGTTATTACGAACAAAGCCAAAGCCAGTAAGGCGAATTGGCAAGAAGGAACAATTTTAAAGAGATCATACCTCAAAATACTGGCTGATTTTACTAGACATCTTAAAGCAACAAAAACAAACGGAAAAATTATTACAGAATCCGACCCAAAACAGGATATTTGTCTTATCTATGCCCATAATCGGTTGCAATCAGAGGGAACAGGTGATGGCAGTGTCAATGGCAGTGAATATAGACATATGGTTACCTCATTAAGTTTAGTGAATAAATCCAACTATGATATTGACGTTCAACTCGCCGATACGATGGCTCTTATTGCTGGTTTGAAGTATGAGATTGATATTCAAGGAAATAAGAAAAAGTTATCAAGAGTAGAAAATATGAAACAGCGACTGCTCGAGAGAAAGCTTAGCGATACAAAAAATCCCAGCCTTTTTGAAGTACTCATTTAGCCACAAAAAAGTCGGCCTTGGCTATCCGCACAAATACCGACTTCTTTACTTTGAATAATATCAGATTGACTTTTAAAGTCAAGGGGTAATTAGAGCTATAAAACAATCTAAATCTAATCTGGTTACAGATGGTACAGAAAATCAAAACGTATTATTTTGCATCCCACTACCAGGAATATGGGGAAAGTCAAGAGATACCGGGAATCCCGGTAATTGGATAAAATTCTGCCAAGCCCAACAACGGCGGGCAGGATGGTACGAGCTGATGGTTAGCAGTCGATTTTATTCAGGAAAAAAGTGTAATACCTGATTATAGGGGGTGGAGGAACAGTTAGAGGATGATGTAATGATTTACGAATGTGCGAAAACTGCCGTTGAGCGGGCGCGGGAAGCGTGAAACTATCAAGTTTTGTTTAGGATAGCCCATATTGACGGGATATTTTTTTTCATCCGAAGAACAGGAAATTAGAACGTATTTTATCCTTTGTCCCTCACTATTCGTTGGTAAACCTCTATTTTCTCTCGCATGCGCTCGGCTTCACCAAAAAATGATTTTTGGATAAAACCAGTACTTTCTTGGGCAAGCTCTTCAATCTTTTGGGCATGTCGTTCCAATGCCAGGAGATATATCTGACCATATGCTTCTTGGCCAAGACCCTCGGCAGATTTTGCTTTTGGTAGATAGTCAAACTGTACCATTTCCTCACAGCCTTCACGGGCGCAGATGCACGCTTTTTGTGTGTTCGTGGCGGCAGCCTTTAATTCTTCATCAAATCCTTCCGTCCACGCGAAGCCAGGATATCGTGATTCATCTTCGAGGTGTTCCAAACTAGACACTTGCGCCATGCTTCCTAGGTTATCCATCCAATGAATTATTGAGGCTATCGGATGAAACCCCTTGTTACTTTCTTTGTTCATATATTCAGCTCTAACAGGTTCTTAGACCCGATTGGGATATAACTCGCGCGCGCGGGCTCTCAACGAATCCACGCCTTGAATTTCTAATATGTTGATTCTAGCTTTAGGGTGTTTGGACGAGATATATTCAGTTAATTCAACCAGCCAGGTTTCAACAGGAACAAAAGCTTCCAACGGGGTTAAAATCAGTGAAGATTTTCTATTCCAAAAAACCAAAGGATTTAAAGCATTGCGTTGATAAATAACTCCGGCTTCCAGCCAGGACCAAAATACAGTTTTTGTTAGGCTTACTTTATCCGCGATAACATCATCTAAAGTCCAGTTGAAAAGGTGCATAATATCATCTGAAGACAGAAAGTGCTTTCCAGACAACTCAACTTTAGCTGCTGGTACGTTCCCCTCTAAGCATTCAACAGATATCATATCACTCCTCCAATAGCAGGAATGTTTTCTTTATACATAAGTCATATATGTATCAGATGGAATTGTACTATTAAATCAATACATTTTCTGATACTATATACATATATACGTATGAAGATATTTCTGATGGTATCTAAAACCGGCATGGTCAAGTTTGAGAAGAGTTATATAGCAGTACTAGAAGAATTGAAGGCTCAGGGGGCTCACGTAGAAGCAACATTTGTCAAAACCTATTTAAACAAAATGCCTCAATTAAAGGCTGTTAAAGATTTGACAAACTCTGAAGATACCTACCGCTATGTGCACGATTCAGCAGTGCGCCAAGCAATTCTTCGATCAGACAGCGTCGTTGTCGAAGCCAGTTATCCCAGCTTTCGACTTGGTTTTGAAGCGTTTTTTGCTCTTTCCGCTCAAAAGCCAGTATTGGTATTATCTCATTATCACAATTACGCTCATCTCATCGACCAACCGCATTTTTTCGGAGCCAAATATACCTCGTTTACCCTTCCGGACGAAATAGAAAAGTTCCTCCGGCACATTAAACAGTACAAGCTCAGAAATAGATTTAATATGTTTATTTCAAACAATCAAAGACTGCATATAGAAAAAACTGCTGTGCGATACAATGTATCGAAGTCTGATTATGTAAGGAAGTTAATCGAAAAAGACATGAGTCCGCTCCGCGAACCTTAGTCTGTTTTGGCTGCCATGTAAAGTTTTTGCTCTAGCTCCCAAAAGCCACGCCTTATGAAGTTAAAAACGAATTATAAAAAAATGATACTATTAATTAGCAACAACATTTTCTATGCGGAATAAAATGTTAAAAGAATTGATATTACATATAACGCTCGACGTCACGTCTGGGAAAGAAAAAAAGAAACCATATCGTGATATTGCCGTTCTGGAAACACAGAGTCTATCCACATTTGCGAAAGCGATTGTTGAAGCCTTTGGATTTGGTTTTGATCATTGTTATGGTTTTTACGACAATCTGAATGATATGTTTCGGTCAAAAGAACTGTATGAGTTATTTACCGATTTAAAGGAGGATCCCACCCCCGGAGCTCTTGGCGTAGAACACGTAAAGATATCGAAAGCATTTTCAATAGTAGGAAAAACCATGCGATTTTTGTTTGATTACGGCGATGGATGGCAATTCACTGTTGTTCTTTGTGATATAAAACCCGCCCAAGATAAAACGAAATACCCGAAAGTAATAGGGCGATTCGGAGATGCACCAGAGCAATATCCCGAAATAAAAGATGATGATGAAGAATTTTATTTTGATGATTGTGCAATCTGCCAAGGAATGAGACAAGCTGAAAAAGAAGGGAAAACTTTGAGCCTAGAAGAACTCAAATCACTGTTTGAAAAACAGAATAAACAAAATTAGCTATCAAATTAGAGTTGTTCAATGATGTTCGTATACTCATCAGGAGACATTTCAAGAGTACGTAAGTTGTTGCGAATAATAAATACCGGTATTTCTTTATCAGCAGTGATGACAATAGGACGTTTGAGTCCAGGTCGAGAATAAATAAGATGATCGCCCTTCGTGCGTTTGAGCGTGCAACCAATCAGTCGAAGGAATACTTCGAATTTATCTCGTTTTATTGGAGTCAATTTTGCCATTTATGCCGAGAGCGGCAAGGAAACACGCTGAAGACCGTGTCCTACTTGGAAGGGTGGAGTCCATTTGCTTTGAGTTTTCGTCCACCCTAAATTTGCAAGGACATCGTCAAGCGTACCCATATCCACCAGCTCTTCAAAAAAAACATCAACTACTTGTTCAAACCGTTTTTTTACCTTTTCAAAAGTAGAAGCAGAAGTTGAGAGATCCAACACAGGACAATAAGCGATATAGGCATTGCCTTCTTTAAAAAATGAAACCGGGATGCTGACATTAAAATTCATGGGTTGCATATACCAAAGATTATAGCAAATTAAACAAATAGATGGAAGTACAACAATCTCTTACTAGACAAGATGAACATGCTCAAGAATTTAGGAAGAGTCACAAATTAAAATGAGCCAACAACGGCGGACAGGATGGGACAGGTTGATCAATTGATTTTTTAAATCATGGAGAGTATACTGCGGCGTAGTATGACAAAAACAGAAATTCCGGTTTCAGAATTGACGACAGTTGAAAAATTTGCCATTGCCAATAATATGTTGATGCTCCAGACG
>Ga0209211_10001657_pt1 | contig 41268 bp, 32 predicted proteins | sample RifGroA2_FD_183992 | JGI IMG/M metagenome (GOLD analysis project Ga0209211, IMG submission 183992) | Groundwater microbial communities from Rifle, Colorado, USA - Groundwater A2 (SPAdes) (version 2) | ecosystem: Environmental > Aquatic > Deep subsurface > Groundwater | place: Rifle, Colorado...
GCGTTGGGTCCGGACTTCTTCCGGGACAACGCCGGGCACTTCTGGGGGCTGGTGGAGACCCGGCCCTACATGCGGGCCCGCGCCGAACTGGCCCGCTGTCTCTGGTCGGAAGGCGATTTTGAGGCCGCGGTCGGGCATTATCATGAGCTGCTGCGGTTGAGTCCCCGGGACGGCCAAGGCATACGCGGCGTGCTGTTGGCCTGCCTGGGCGATCTGGGACGCTTCGCCGAGATCTCGGAGCTTCTCGCCCGCCCCGAGTACGATGATGATGACGGACTGGAGTGGAGACTCATGAAGGCGCTGGCGGCGTTCGTGGGGGAGGGCGCCTCCGACCGCGCCGGCGGGCTTTTGAGAGCGGCGTTGGACTGCAACAAATACCTGCCGGACTATCTCTTGGGCAGGAAGACCTCGTCTTGGACGGGCGGCGGCAGCGTGAGGGTCGGAGACGAGGACGAGGCCGCGGCCTGCGCGCGGAGCTTCCTGTCCGTTTGGAAGCGGGTCCCCAACGCCCTGGCCTGGCTGGCGATCTCGGCCGGGGAGGCCCGAGCCGCCGCAGTCGGCCGCAACGCCCCCTGCCCGTGCGGAAGCGGCAAGAAATTCAAAAAATGCTGTCTCAACCGCGCGCCCGAGGGCCACGCCTGACCCCGTTCGAACAGCCATCAAGGAGACCCTATGACCATGGACGCTTTTCCGGAACCGGCGGTGAAACTAGACCCGTTTTGCGTGGAGAAGAATCTCCGCTCCTGGGCCTCGGGCCGGATCATCTGCCGCGGGCGGGACTACTACCGGCAGAAGCGGGTGTTGTCCCTGGAAAGCTGCGCGGACGACCGCATCGTGGCCGTTGTGGAGGGGACGGCTTCGGCGCCCTATCGGGTCGAGATCCGATTCGACCGCTTCGGCATGCCGGTCTCAAAATGCGCCTGCCCCTTCACGTTCGAGCCCCTGTGCAAGCATGCGGTGGCGGCGCTGATCGCCTGGCAGCAGGAGGAGACCGGCTCCGAGCCGGACTTGGGCGAGATCCCGGGGGAATTCGAGGGCTGGGAGGACAACCCGGAGGAACGGAACCGCTACCTGGAGGAATTGGCCCAGGTGGAGCGCGAAGCCCGCAGGCATAGCTCGCGGGAGCAGGGACTGAGGATAGTCTCCAGGCCGGCGTCAGGCCCTCTGGGAGTGTATGACGTGGCCTCCGGCACCCAGGACCGGAAGGGGCGCCGCTACAAGGTGACGGTGCGCGACGCCGATTGGAGGCACGCCTCCTGCGGCTGCACGGACTACCTGACCAATGAGCTCGGGACCTGCAAGCACATCGAGCGGGTGAAGGCCTCCCTGAACTCTCTATCAGAGGCGAAGCTGGAAGCCGCCGAAGCCAAGGCCCGGCGCATTTCCATTTATCTGGGCAGCCGGCCTTCGCATGAGAAGCTGCTTCACGCTCTCGATGAGATCCGGGTGCACGTCCCAGGACCGCTTCAGGCCAAGGTACCGCCGCAGCTGCTGCGGGCCTTTGACGGCGAGGGCTATCTCTCCAACGGCAAGGACCCCCTGCGCCACAAGGCCGCCTTCGACGGCTTGCTGCGCCTCGTGCGCGCGCAGTCCCGGCTTCCGGTCGAAGTCGAGCCGGCCGTCCGGGAGCTCCTGGACCGGGAGGCGGAGGCTTTTCAGTGGGAGCGCCGCATCTCGGCCATGGCCAAGGACCCGCAAAAACACCCGGCCTGGCGCGATTCCGTCGGAGCCATGAACGTCAAGCTGCACCCTTATCAGGTGGAAGGGATCTTCTTTGCCGCCAAGAAGCGCCGCGCTTTCATCGGCGACGACATGGGACTGGGCAAGACCGTCGAGGCCATCGGGGCGGCGCTATTCCTGCGGGCCTTGGGCCCGGTGCGGCGCACGCTCATCATCTGCCCGGCTTCGCTGAAACAGCAGTGGAAGCGCGAGATCGAAAAGGTGTCCCAGGCGGATGTCTCGATCATCGCCGGACCGGCGCGCGAGCGCGAGAGGCTCTACGGCGGCGCGCGGACGTTCTTCATCATCCTCAATTACGAGCTCTTGTACCGCGACCTGAAGCAGATCGCGGGGCTCAAGGCCGACTTGGTCATCCTGGACGAGGCCCAGCGCATCAAGAACTGGGAGACCAAAATCGCCCAGGCCATCCGCAAGCTGGACAGCCCGTGCCGCTTCGTCCTGACCGGGACGCCGCTGGAAAACCGCCTGGCCGAGCTGCACTCGATATCGGAGTACCTCGACCCCAAGTCCCTGGGCGCGGCCTGGAAGCTGGCGCCGACCTATGCCCGGCTCAACGAGGAGGACCGGATCATCGGCTATCAGCGGCTGGACCACTTGCGCGCGCGGCTGAGCCGCTACCTGATCCGGCGCACTCGCAAAGAGGTGCTCTCCCAACTGCCGGGGCGCACCGACAACTGCTTCTGGACTCCCATCACGGGCGAGCAAGCCGAGATCCACGACCATCTGGCCAAGCAGGTGATCCGGCTTATCAATAAGTGGCGGAAATTCAAGCGGCTGACCAAGGAAGACATGCAGCGGCTGTTCATGCTGCTGACGTGCATGCGCATGGCGTGCAACGCCTACGGCCAGTACGACTGGAAGCCCATAGAGCTGGAGGTCATGACCGCGCGCCGGGCGTCGGCGGGACTCAAGGCCAGGATCGGCTCGCCCAAGCTGGAGGAATTCCGCCGCGTGATGGCCGACCTGCTGGAGGTCCCGGGGCAGAAGGTGGTCGTGTTCAGCCAGTGGGAGCGGATGCTGCGTTTGGGCGAACTCTATATCCGCGACCTCTTGGAGGAGCGCGGCGCGCGGTCGGTGGTGTTCTGCGGCGCGCTGTCGCTCAAGAAGCGCGAGGCGGAGATCCAGCGTTTCCTGGGCGACCCGGCCACGCGCGTGTTCTTCTCGACCGACGCGGGCGGGGTGGGCCTCAACCTGCAGGAGGGTTCCAACTGCGTGGTCAACCTGGAGATCCCGTGGAACCCGGCGGTGCTGGAACAGCGCATCGGCCGGGTGCACCGCATGGGCCAGAAGAAGTCGGTGCAGGTAATGAACCTGATATCCTCGGAGTGCATCGAGGAGCGGATCTTCAACCTGGTGGCGCAGAAGAAGGCGTTGTTCGAGGGCCTTTTCGACGGGCGCACGGTGGATATCCGTTTCGATGCCGGCCAGACGGCCTCCTTCATGGAGAAGATGAAGACCCTCTTCCCGGTGACGGGCTCCGTTGATGATGAGCCTGAGGAGGAGGCGCAGAAAGGCCTGGAGCCCGGGGCCGAAGCCGTCACGGATCGCGTGCCGGCCGTCGAGACCTTCGAACCCCAAGAACAGCCGGCACTGCTTGCGGCGCCGGCCCCGGTCGTCAGCCTCGACATCACCCAGGCGCTGGCCGCCCTGGCCAGGGCCGCGGGCGCGACCCAGCCTCCCGCGGGCGCCGGCACGGTGCGCATCAGCCAGGAAGGCGACGACTACCGTCTCTCGGTGCCCAAGCCGGCGGTGGAACTCCTCAAGGGCCTGCGCCCCATCTTGGAAGCCCTGCTCAAGCTGGGGTAGCCGCCGGATACCGCACCCCGTGGGGTTGCGGAGAAGCCGCCGCAGCGCGGCGCCAACAGGGTGCCGGCGCCGGAGCTTTGGTGGACTGTGCCCGGGCACAGTCCGGCGCCCGGGGACTTCGTCTGCGCTCTGGACCCTTGGGTCGCCGTCGTCAAGATGCCGCGCGCCCCGCGCCCGCGGAACATCACTTCTTGAATTCGATGCTCTTGACCAGGCGTTCGTAGACCTGGACCTGTTCGCGCGCCCGCGGGCTGGGCTTGCCGGCGTCGGGATAGGCTTCGGTAGTAGTTACAATTTTCACGGGGATATTCTTTTGCCAAGCCTCGCATTCCGAAACCAACGCCAACCCGAAACAGGCGGGCTTATTCCCGGTTGGGGTCGAGCACCCACCGATGGTGAACCCCTCCGTCACGCAATACACGCAGCGTCCGCCGGGAAGGATGATATTTTGCAAGGAGCCCAGTAACCGCGTATCCTCCCTGGCCGCATCCTTCAGCCGGGCCAGGACGATTTCACGCAGGGACAGTCCAACAGGGTTGGGTGAGCTTTTGGGAGCGATTGAAATCGACTCGGCTCCCGGCATTCCATCAATATCCCCCTGTTCCATGACGAAATAACCCATTGGATCCCCGGGAAGAGGAACAACCTTGCGGTCTTTGGGGTGCGCAAACTTGATCGCCGAATCCGCGTACCATTCCCATCCATCCGGTAGGGCAACCCCGGAAGGATGCTGACTTCCCTTCGGGCCGGGATTGGAGCCCTCCTTTCCGCACCCGCAGAGGGCGAGCAGGGATGCGGCGCAGATGACCGTAAACGACAACCCTTTGGAGCGCATCAGCATCCTCGTCAAATCATGGGGATTGGAAATCACGCCGCAGATCCGTCGAGACAGATTTCTTCTGGTTGGAGTAGTCCGGATATGTCAGATTCAATTGGATGTCCGTCTGATTATTGGAGAAAAAACCATTCAAAATGGAGATAAGGTCAACTCCTTTCACGTTCCATCTGTCTTCCGATATCGCCAAGGACTCCCGACGATCGTCAAAAGCACCGCCGAAATACTCTTCTACACCATCCCGCGTCTTCTTCTGCGCGATGTTGCCTTCCAGCACTCGGGCATCCAAGCGCATTTCCCGACTGAATACTGAACTCGCTCGCGTCGCGAACGCTTCCACCTTCAAGTCTATCAGAATGTAGGCATGGGCGGCGCGCTTGCGCCAATTCAGGAGGATGCTCGGCAGCCGCCAGCCGGTCTTGTCCTGGTAGCCGGCCTGGTCGATCTCGCCGCCGAAGAAGGCGGCCATCTCCTGGGGAGCGTTGCGTTCATCGATCACCGCGCTGTTGAACCCGATGATGACGATCTGGCCGCGTCCTTTGACGGCAGCCGAGCTCACGCCGCCGAAATTCCCGCCTTCCGGCTGCACCTGCGTCATCCGCAGGAGAACCCCGTGCTTCTCCAGGTCCGCCTCGGTCACGGCTCCCTCCGCGTTGGGGACGACGGCGAGCAGGATGCGCTTGCCGTTGGGGCTCGTCATCAAGACGGCCAAGGCGTTGTTCACCCGCCGCCGCTGATCCGGGTCCATCGTGGGATTGGCGTGGCCGGCGGGCTCGGTCCGCGGCGAGGGGGGGGAACCGGGCAGGGCGACCCGGGAGGACCGCGTCCCGCCATCGCGCAGGAGCTTGAGGTAAGCCATCGCCTCCCCATTGGAGGGGTCGAGCATGACGGCCTGCTTGGCGGCGGCCAGCGCGCCCTCTTTATCGCCGGATTCGGCCTTGGCGCGGGCTTCCAGGAGCGGGCCGCGGGGGTCCCCGGGGTGCTTCGCCTTCAGCGCTTCGGCCAGGCGGGCGGCCTGGTCCAATGCGCCGAGCTTCAGGTAGACGCTGCCGATCTCATTGAGGCTCTCGGGGTCGGGGAACTGCGGTTCCAGGGCGGGCAGCCGCCCGGCCGCGCCTTGTCTCTGCTGGAGGTCCATCCTGGCGATAATCTGGTCGCTGGAGGCGGTTTGGGCGAGGCCTTTCTGCTGCTCCGGCTTGAGGGCGCTGAATAGTTTGCCGCGCAGGGCCGTTTGGAACAAGCTGCCGGGGCCGGCGGCGAGAGCGGATGCGCCGGCTGCGGACGCAAGGAGGACGATCGGGAGGACGCGCACGAAGACTCCCATGCAAAAAGTGTAGACCCCGGCCGCTGGGTTTTCAAGGGCCTCTTGCGCAAGCGACTGCGGAACCTCAGGCTACCGGTAGGATTCCACGGCCTTCAGCCGCCGGTCGTGCTCACCCAGGGTGGCCCCATGGGTTTCAAGCGTCTTGCCCTGCTCATCGATGATATGGGGGAGTGTGACCGACTCGCGGGCGTAGGTCTCCAACTTCCCCGCGAAACCGTCGATGGCGTTCATGATGCGCCCGATGTCGGACTTGGTGGCCATCGTCTCCTCGAGCGTCCTCAAGCTGCCCTGGGTCTTGACCAGTTCGACGGCGAGGCCATGGATGTCGGCCTTGAGTTCGGTCTTGACGGCGGCGATGTCGGCCTTGAGCCCGGTCTCGACGGCGGCGATGTCGGCCTTGAGCCCGGTCTCGACGGCGGCAAGATCGGCTTTGGAAGCGGGTTTGTCGTTGCGAGAGGGCATGGATGGATTATAGCACGCGGCGCCGCCGGGGACCTGGGTCGAAAGGCCCAACCGGGACGCCTGAAGAGGCCTCTTCGGCTGGTCTGGGCGCGCCACGCCGCCCCGGGGGGCATGGCCCTCGCCCGGAGGGTCGCGCCAGGCTCAGCGCTTGAGCCGATCCACCATTTCGCCGATCTCCGCGCAGAGCTTGTCCATGCCTCCATTGAACCCCAGTTCCATGCAGGGCCGTTTGGAGCGGGTCGCCGGGGCCGGCGGCAAGAGAGGCTGCGCCGGCCGCGAACGCAAGGAGGACGATCGGGAGGGCCCGCGCGAAGACTCCCATGCGCTGAGTGTAGTCCCCGGCCGCTGGATTTTCAAGGGCCCGCCTCTTGAGCCGGCGATTGCTGAACCTCAGGCTGCCGGGAACGTTCCTATCCGTTCATGAGGCGGATTTCGCGGGAAATTGGCCGTCGAATTTCCCGCGAAAATCCAAGATCGACAAGCCGGCTACCGCTCCAGGTAGCGGAAGTTGTAGCGGATGAGCTGGGTCGGGTTCGAGGTCAGGATCCAGAGGCTCTGGGGATCCGAGGTCAGCCCCACCGGGCGCGCGCCGTCGGGTGGGAAGGCGGGGGTCATGGCGTCCCAGGACTCGGGCTTGTCCAGGTCCGCCTTGGGGCGGCTCCGGTACACCCTCCCGGTCACCTCGTCGAGTATCCAGAGCCGTTCGCCGCGGCGGAACATGGCCCGCGGAGCCAGGTCCCCCAGGGGATACTCCTTGATGACCTCCTCGGTCCGCTCCGGGTTGAGCCGGTAGACCTTCTTGGCTTCGCTGTCGGTGGCCCAGAGGGATTCCGGGGACAGGTACAGCCCCCCGGGCTTGTTGCCGGGGCTGGTGGAGGCGCGGATGGGCTCGAGCTCGGTCCCGCTCAGGGTCAGGGTCCAGAGCTTGCGTTCCCACCGGTCCGCCCCGTAGAGGCGGCGTTCATCGCCCGCCAGCCCGGAGAGTTGGAACTTGGGGGCGAAGACCACGCGGGAGAGGCGCAGGTCCTGGCTCAGGCCGTGGTAGTACAAGGACTGCGTCATCCAGTCGCAGACCACGAGCTGGTCGGCCACGATCGCCACCGCTGAGGGATGCCCGTAGGGCAGGGGGTGGACCCGTTTCTCCCAGAGGTAGTTCTGCTTCGCGTGCATCCAGGAGGCGATCGCGACGCCGAGCAGGAGCAGGAGCCCGGCCGCGGCCCGGAAGATCAGCCGGCGCCGTTTGGCGGCGGGATCCAGTTTCAGCAGTCCCATGAGGCGGTTGATCTCCGCTTCCTTGAAGGTGAGGTCTTTCTTGACCTGGTAGGCGTCCTCCTCGCGGAGCTTCTCCATCTCCCCGATCCGGGATTGGAGCTGCTTGATGGTCTCGTCGAGGACCCCGCGCGCGGCGTCCGCGTCGGCGAGGACCTTCTTCATCATGAAGTCCGTGGAGGACTCCACCGAGCCGATCCGCTCCTCGACGGCGCGCAGGGCGGCGATCTGTCCCTCCAGGGCCTTGCCGATCTCGTCCTGCAGGATGTCGAGGCTCACGGACCAGGCGCTGTCGTCCGCCTCGGCGTGCACGCGCAGGTTGTCGACCTGCTTTAGCAGTTCCTGGTTGCGTTCGGCGAACCACGCGGAGTCTTTCATGGTGTGTGCCTCATCATGGGAGCATCAAGGTCTGGCCTGGCTTCAGGTCGCCGTCGGCGCCGACCTGGCCGCGGTTGGCCCGATAAAGATCGACCCAGCGGGCGGGGTCGCCGTAATATTGGACGGCCAGGGAGCGGAGGCTGTCCCCGCTCTGGACCGCGTGCTGGGTGGGTCGGGCAGGTTTCTCGGGCGGCGGAGGCCTCTTGGGGGCCGCCTTGACCTTGGGCGCCGGGGGGGGCTCCGGAGGGGGGGCCGCGGCCCGGGCCGTGGCGCTGCTCTCCACAGCCTCGAGCTTCTCCTTTATGCGCGAGAGTTCGTCGGCGAGCTCGGCGAGGCGGTCCTTGCGGGACTCGTCCTCCGGCAGGGTCTCGGGCTGGGCGGCCCTGCCCCAGCGCAGCGAGAGCGCGACGCGGTGCGTCCCGGCCGTGCCCGTCAGGCCCGAGAGCGGGTAGAGGAAGGCGTAGTCGATGCGCAGGTGCCTTTCCTTGAAGCCCATCCCCACCGACAGGTTGGAGAACTGCCGGGTGCCCACCCCGAGTCCGCCGCGCAGGGCGAAGCGCCTCCCGAGGTCCCAGCGTTCGGCTCCCGTGTAGACCTTGAGCTCGCCGTCGCGGTGGCAGACGTCGAGGGCGAGCATCAGGCGGTCCCCGGGGTAGGCGGCTCCGGCGCGCAGGCCCACGGGGAGGCGGCTCTCGCCCCCGAAGCCGAGGTCCGGACGGTTGAGATCCTGGAGGGCGAGGCCGAAGCGCAGCCGGCGGAAGGGCTGGTACAGGGCGCCGGCGTCGAAACCGAACGCGCTGACCGAATCCTTGGCGCCGTAGTCGAAGACCGGGTCGGAGGCCGTGAAATCGTCCTGGGTCACCTTGATGGAGAGCCATTTGACCGTGGCGCCGAGCTTCCAGCGCGCGCCGAGCGGCCGGCCGTAGGACATGCGGATCGCCTGTTCCTGGTAATAGCCGAGCAGGCTGAACTGGCTCCAGCTCACGCTGGCCGTCCCCCAGCCCGGGGGCAGGGGCTGGGCGTAGCCCAGGTAGCTGGCGGCGAGGGCGCTGCCGTCGTCGAGCCCCAGGTGCAGGCGGCCGTAGCTCGTGACGAGCTCGGGACCCCGCATCTGGGCGAGTCCCGCCGGGTTGTAGTAGCCGGCCTGCGCATCGTCGGCCAGACCGGTGAAGGCGTTGCCCATCCCCACGCCCCGGGCGGCGGCTCCGATGTCCTCGAAGGCGGCGAACGCGGCTCCGCCCGGGGAGAGTAGCGCTCCCAGGAGCCAGGCCGCCGCCGTCCGCCGCCGGTGCCGGTTCATCGGACCAATACCACCGTCCCGCTCGCGCTGGAGCCGCCGCCGCGGAGCTGATAGATGTAGACGCCGGGACGCGCGCCCTGCCCGGAGCCGTCCTTCCCGTCCCAGGAGAGCGAGTCCCCCGAGGGGCCGAGCTTGAGGCTGCCCACCCGGCTCCCGGTCACGTCGAATACGTCGCCGCTTACGGTGTCCCGGCCGGGGTTCTCGAAATGGATGGCAATGGCGTCGTTGATCCCGTCGCCGTTGGGGGTGAAGACCTTGCTGGGCACCACGCGGGTGACCTGGAACGCGGAGGCCCGCGCCGCCTCCTGGAGCCGGTAGCGGCCCGGGCGGGTGACGGTGATGACCAGGGAATCCCCGGACCGGAGCCCGCCGAGCTTAGTGTAGTCGACCCCGTTGTCCCCGAAGACCGCCAGGCGGCTCCAGTCGGCGCCGGCAGGCGGCGTCAGGTAGAGCTCCGCGCCCGGCTGGGGGAAAATGAGGTCCCCGGCGCCCAGGTCGGCCTGGACGACGGAGAGGTCGTAGGAGAGGAAAACCGGGCCGGACTCCTCCGCGGGGCGGCGCGTCCATTCGCAGCGGACGTCCTCTCCCAGGGGATTGCCGGCGGCGAACAGGGGCCCTTGCACGGCCGCGGGGACTTCGAGCCGGGCGGCTCCATCCGGGGAGGTGAAGATCACGCGCGTGTCGGCGTCGTTGCTCAGCGCGGTCCGGGCCGTGGAGAAGCCGCCCAGGGCATCCGCCGAGTGGATGCGGTAGAGGGCCGCGGCCGTCAGGGACCCCGGATCCGTATAGGAAAGGGTGGTCGAGGAGAGTGACGCGACCGGCGCGAAGACGCCGGTGAGGGAAGTCGAGCGGCGGAGCTCGTACCCGGTGAAGTCCTGGTCCAGCGCGGAACCGTCCGAATATAAGGATAGCGCCGACCAGGACAAGGTGAACGCCCCGGTGCCCTCGTCCCGCGTTCCCCGTATGCCGGCCACGGGTGCCGGGGGCGCGGCCGTCAGGGTGAGGACCTGCAGGGAGTTCGAGAGGGGGGACAGGTTCGCGGCTTCGTCGGCGCTGCGCAGGGCGAGGTAGTAGGTCGTCGCGGCCAGGAGTCCGGTCAGCGCGAAGGACTGGGGCGTCCCCGCGGCCGCCGGGACCGGAAGGCCGGCGGCGGCGGGGGCGGCCGCGAATTTCGCCGCCGTGTCGATGGGGCCGATGGGGGTGTAGCGGAGGTCGTAGGAGGCTGCCGTGCCCACGGCCCCGTCGTCGCCCGGCGCGTCCCAGCGGATCTCCACGGAGCGCCGCGTCGCCGATCCGGCGCTGAGCGCCGCGGCCGCGGGCGGCGTGACGTCCGCCGCGCGCGCGGGGAGCGCGGCGCAGGCGAGCATGGTGAAGGCGAGCGCGGCGTGTCTCATTGGATCGACTGCAGCCTCCCGATCTTGACCCGGTAGATCTTATTGTCGCCCTCGAAGCCGAGCCAGACGTCCTTGCCGACGAGCAGGAACGCCGACAGGGCGCGGGTCTGCTCCCGCAGTAGGGGATGGGAATATATTCCGGCGGGGGTGAAGTCCTGGTCCACCCGGAACCGGTAGATGCGCTTGGTGTCCGCGTCCGCGGCCCAGAGGTAGCCGTCGGCTACGGAGATTCCCACCGGGGCCGTGCCCGGGGCGGCCAGGCTCTTTTCAGCGAGCAGGGTGGCTCCGGAATGCCGGAAGATCTGCCGGGCCCCGGAATCGGCGGACCAGAGATACGTCCCGTCCCAGAACAGCCCGCCGGGGGCCCCGGCCGGGCTCCCCGTGCTGAGGACCACGGTGAGGTTGGGGTTCAGCGCGTGCTTGGAGAGCTTCTGGTTCCAGGCGTCGGAGAGATACAGCGCGTCGCCGGACCAGGCGATGCCGGTGGGGCGCTGGTCGGGGAGGTGGAAGCTCGTGCGCACCTCGAGCTGCTTGCCCTCCTGGCGGCACTGGTAGAGGGTCTGGCTGAACCAGTCGCTCAGCCACAGGCGTTCGCCGTCCCAGCTGATGCCGGAGAGGTGGGTGGTGGGGATTCCGAAGGCGGTCTCGGCGTTCTTGAGCCATTGCTGGTACAGGAAGAAGCCCCCGGCTCCGGCCGCGATCAGGAAGGCGAGGGCAGTGGCCGCCTTCTTGAGCGTCCCGCGTCCCCCGGAAGACTCTCCCGCGGAATCCTCGTCGCGGGACGGCTCCACGGCCTTGGCCTCCACCCCGAGTTCCCGCATCAGGCGCATGGTGATGGGCCCGGACTGCGCCTTGAGCTGGCGCTTGGACAGGGCCTTCTCGATGCGCTGGAAGAGGTCCTTGTTCTCGAACGGTTTGGAGATGTAGTCCGCGGCTCCCAGCTGGACGGTCTTGACCGCGGTCTCGAGGCTTCCGAAGCCGGTGCACATGATCACGGGCAGGCCCGGATGCTCGACCTTGATCTTCTTGAGGATCTGGACCCCGTCCATGTCGGGGAGGCGGATGTCCAGGAGCACGAGGTCGATCTCGGCGGTCTTGAGCCGCTCCAGGGCCTCCTTGCCGCTGCCCGCGTCGAGGACCGAGTAGCCGGCCATCTCCAGGGTGTTCATGAGGGCCAGCCGCATGTCCTGCTCGTCGTCGGTCACGAGTATCGTCGCCATGGCCTATGCTCCCGCCGCTTCTTTCTGTACCGGAAGATAGCACTTGACCGAAGTGCCCTTGCCGACCTCGCTGTCCACGATGATCGCGCCGTTGTGCGTGCCGAAGATCTGGGCCGACAGGGTCAGGCCCAGACCCACCCCCCCCGGCTTGGTGCTGAAGAAGGGCCGGTAGATCTCCTGCATGTGCTCGGGCGCGATGCCGATCCCGGTGTCGTTTACGTCGATGCGGACGATGTTGCCCGTGGGCATGTTCATCAGCTCCACTTTCAGCTTCCCGCCGTCGGGCATCGCGTCGAGGGCGTTGACCAGGAGGTGGAGCATCGCCTCCTTGATGTGTTCGGGGTCCACGATGACGTCCTGGAGCCTGGCCGGGAACAGGGTTTCGAGGTCGACCTTCTGTTTGTCGCAGCGTCCCCGGACCAGGATGCAGACCTGCTCGATGAGCCCCTGGAGGGAGACTTTCTGCGGCCGGACCGTCCGCGGCCGCGTGAGGTCCACCAGGTCGTCGAGGCGGCGCCCCAGGTTCTGGACGCCCCGGATGATCGCGTCGAGCGGCTCGCGCTGCTTGGGCTCGAGCTTGAGGGTGCGCAGGCAGTGCTCGGCGTGGGTCTTGATGATGGCCAGGGGGTTGCGGATCTGGTGCGCGATGCCGAACACCAGGTCCTGGGGGGAGATGCCTCCCAGTTTGGCTCCCGGGCCCGCGAGGTCCGTGAGCCCCATGGAGCCCGCGGCGGAATCCTGGGCGGCCTTCCCGGTCCCCATGCTGGCGCCGGGCTTCGGTTCCGGCGCCGGCTTCTTGGGCGCGGCCTTCTTGGTCTTCTCCAGGGTCTGGGCCATCTGCTGGAGGGTCTCACCGAACTGAGTCTCCCGTTCCGCGAGCTCGCGCCGGTAATCGGCCTTCTTCTCCTCGAGCTCCTTGCGCAGGTTGCGGAGCTCGCTCTCCAGGACCGTGACCTTGTCGTCCTTGGTGCGCATCTGGGCTTCCCACAGGGACTGGCGCTCGCCCATGCGCTCCTTGAGCCACTGGGCTTCGGCCTTGAGGGCGCCTTGGGTGCGTTCGAGCCGGGCCAGGCGGGCCTTGTGCTCGGTCTCCCGCTCCTCCTCGCGCGCCTTGAGGTGGCTGCGGGTCTGCTCCATGCCCTGGTCCCAGGTGTAGCGGGCGGTCTCCAGCAGGGCCTTCTGCCGCTGGATCTCCTTTTCCAACGCCTCGCGCTCCCCCTGCACGTCGCCGAGCCTGCGGCGGTGCTCCTCCTCCAGCTCCCGCTCCTTTATGCGGCACTGGATCTCGTGTTCCTCGACCTCGTGGTTGCGCTTGCGGAGCTCTTCCTCCTTCAGCTCGTAGTCCCGCTTCAAGGGAAGTTCCTTGGCTTCGTAGTCGGAGATGAGGCGGCTCTCGGCGGCGTGGAGCCGGGCGTCGAAATCCCGCTTGAGAGAGGCGTGGCGCCGCTCGAGCTCGTCCAGGGCGGCGGAGAGCTCGGCGGCCTGGGACTTGAGGGCGGCGTTCTCTCCCTCCAGTCCGGCGGACCGCTCTTCGAGGCCTCCCCGCGCCCGGCGGAAGCGTTCCTCCACCTCGCGCTTCACGCGGTCCTCAAAGAAATAGACCACGGAATGGCTCTGCTTCTCCGTGGTCTTGCGGGAGTCCCGCTCGATCTCGAGGGCGCTGCGGGCCTCGCTGAGGTCGGCGTCCAGGCGCTCGGCGAGCCTTTTGGCGCCTTCGAGCTCCGCGCCGCGCTCGCGCAGCATCGCGGCGAAGCGCTCGACGACCCGGCGCGCCTTCTCCGGGGTGTCGTAGGCCTCGGGTCCGACTTCCAGCTCCCAGTTGTGGACATTCGCCATGGCTGCCTCTTTCCCGTTATGGGATCACGAGCTCCTGCCCTGCCGTCAGCTTCCCTCCGGCTCCGATGCGGTCCTGGTTCACCCGGTACAGGTCCATCCAGCGGGCCGAGTTCCCGTATATCTTCTCCGCCACGGACTTCAGCGTGTCGCCCTGCGTCACGGTATAGGATTTGGGCTTGGCGGGGGGCGCGGCCTTCTTGGGCGCCGGCGGCGCCTCCGCTTCGCGGGGCTTGGGGGGCGCGGTGAAGCGCTTCTCCAGCCGCTGCAGGAGCTCCTGGGTGGCTTCGTTGGTCTTGCGGTTCTGCTCGAGTTCGAGGCCCAGGTCCTTGAGCCGCTCTTCCAGGGGCGTCGGAGCCGGGGCGGCGGCCGCGGGGGCGGCGTCTTCCTCCGGGGCCGGCCGGCCGAAGCGCACGCCGAGCGTGAAGCGGTGGGTGCCGGATGTGCCCGCAATGCCGCCCAGGGGCATCTGGAAGGCGTAGTCGAGCTGGTAGAAGGGCCCGCGGAAGGTGGCCCCCGCGGATAGGTCGCGGTCGCTGCGCGAGCCGAAACCCAGTCCCAGGCGTCCCGCGAGGGTCCCGCGCAGGAACCAGCGTTCGGCGCCGAAAAGCACGTCCCAATCCCCGTCCTGGAGGGCCAGGTCGGAACCGAAGGTGAAGTCCCGGGGACGGTAGGCGAAGCCCAGTTTCACGCTCCGGCGGACCGGGTCCGCCATGGCCAGGCCCAGGTCCGGCTCGTTCAAGTTCAGGAGCGCCAGGCCCACGGAGACCGGACCGGAGGAGCGATAGAGGACGCCGAGGTCCAGGCCGACGCCCCGGGAGCTCGTCCCGTGCTCCCGGAACAGCGGGTCGTCGGCGAGGTGCGGGTCCGAGCCGATGCTGTACTTGCGTTCCAGGACGCGGAGGCTGCTTCCGGCCGAGAGCCCTCCGCGCAGCGCCCGGGCGTACGAAAGGAGGTAGCTGCGCTCCTCGAAGAAGCCGGAGAGCTTCTGGTCCAGGATGCCGGCCGCGAAGGTCCCCGCCCGGAGCACGGGATGGGCATAGCCGAGCCAGCTGTGGCTGATCTGGGAGCCGTCCTCCAGCCCCATGTAGAGACGGCTGTAGCTCGCGGCGGCCTCGGGCCGGCTCAGTCCCGCGAGTCCCGCCGGGTTGAAATGCATGGCGGAGGCGTCGTCCGCGACCGCGGTGAAGGCGTTGGCCATGCCCATGGGACGCGCCCCGGCGCCGAGGTCCTCGAAGCCGGCCCGGGCCGTTGCGGGGACCAGCAAACCGGAGAGGACGACTCCCAGGGCCGTGAGGATCCGGTCGCGCGCGGTCATTTGGCCACCACCACGGTGCCGTTCAGGCTGTTGCCCGCGACCTGGAACTGATAGATGTAGATGCCGCCGGGCACGACGCTCCCGCCCGCGGCCCGGCCGTCCCAGACGTAGGAGTCCCCGGTCGAGCCCAGCCGGAGGTCCGACACCTCCGCGCCGGTCAAGTCGAATATCTTGGCCTGGGCGAAGACGCTGTCGGAGAGGTTGTCGAAGAAGAATTCGATCGCGTCGTTGACCCCGTCCCCGTTCGGGGTGAAGATCTTGCGGGGGACGATCTGCATGATGGAGACCGAGCCCGTGCGCAGGCTCCGCCGCACCTGGAAGCGCCCCACCCGGGAAGTCTCCACGACGATGGTCCCGGCGGCCGGGTCCACTTCGCCGCCGAGCTTCACCCACTCGGTGCCGTCGAACCAGAAGACCGCGGCGTCCTTGGCGCTGAAGGCCGCGGTGCCGAGGCCGGCGACCTTGAAGAAGAGCTCGGCGCGGGCGCTGGGGAAGGCGAAGGACGCCGGGACCGCGGACAGGGAGTCCGCGCGCCGCGCGCGCACCTCGCCGGACCACAGGACCCGGCCGCCCTCTTCGGAGGCGGTGCGCGCGATGTCCAGCCGGATGTCCTGGGCGTAGGCGTTGCCGGCCTTGTAGAGCGGCGCGGCGATGGCGCGCGGGATGCGCAGGCGCGAGCTCCCGTCCGCCGCGCTGGCATGGAGAGCCAGGTCCGGCGCGGCGATGAGGGAATCGGCGCTCTCGTTGCCGTGGTCGTCCGCCGCCCGGATGGAGAAATAACCCGGTCCGACCGGAGCGGGCTCAGTCCAGGAGAAGGGTCCGGCCGCGAGCGGAGCAGCCTGGAGGACGTACGGGCCGGTCAGCGCAGCGGCGCGGTAGATCCGGTAGCCGGCCAGGCCCTCCAGCGGCGCCCCGTCCGCGTCGTGGAGCGTCGGGCTCCATTCCAGGGTGTAGCGCCCGTCGTCGCCGATGAGGACCTTCACCCCCGCGGGGGCTTCGGGTGGGAGCAGGTCCGCCGTGACGCTGGAGACCTCCACCGAGTAGGCGCTCTCCAGTCCCGCCGAATCAAGCACCGTGAGCGCGTAGTAGTAGGTGGTGCCGTTGTCCAGCCCCGCGTCCTCGTAGGCGCTGACGCCGGCGGGCGCGGTCCAGAGCAGGTCGTAGGGGCCCCCGGACTCCGTGCCGCGGAACAGGCGATAGGCGGAAAGGTCGTCCTCGGGGCTGTCCAGCCAGTCGAGGCGGAGCCGCCCGCCCGCCGCAGTGACGGGCTCGGCGGCCCAGCGCGGGGCGGCCGGGGGGTTGAGGTTGGAGGTGCGCCGCACGACCAGGTTGGAGAGTCCGGACCAGTTGAGGCGTTCGTCGCGGGCGCGCAGGGCGAGGTAGTAGGTCGTGGCCTCGGCGAGCCCGGTCACCAGCGCCGTCTGCGGAGTCCCGGGGGCCGCCGGCGCCGGCGCGGGGGCGGGCTGGGCGGCCAGGAACTTGGCCTCGCTGTCCAGGGGACCCAGCGGCGAATACCGGAGGTCGTAGGCCGTCGCCGTGCCGGAGGCGCCGTCGTCACCCGGGGCGGTCCAGCCTACCAGGATGGTTCCCGAGGAGGAGGAGACCGCCGCGAGGTCGGCGCGCGCTGCCGGGGGGGTGACGTCCCATTGCGCCCAGCCGGAGCTGCCGGCCGCGTTGGAGAGTCCGCCCGGGTTGTAGGAATCGTCGACGGCCTCGATCGCCGCGTAATAGGTCGCGCCGGGGACGAGCCCGGTGAGGACGCGGTCTTCCCGGGCTCCGACCGGGACCGGGATCCAGGCCTGGGCGATGGCCGGGGCCTGGTCGAACGCGCTCTGGGTCGGTATGGGGGCCGGGGAGAGGCGCACGCGGTAGCCCAGCGCGTTCCCGCTCCAGCCGTCGTCGCCCGGGGCGGTCCAGGTGAGGCGCAGCTGCCCTTCCGCCGGGCCGGGGGCGGCGACCAGGTCCGTGATCGCCCCGGGCGGGACCGCGTCCGCCAGGGTGATCGTGGATCCGGCGTCCACGAACGCCGTGAACGCGCCGTTGAACGCGTTCGTCCGCACCCGGGCGTAATAGGTCGTGAGGGTCTGCAGGCCCGCGAGCCGCGCGGAGACCGCTTCGGTTGCGGAGGAGGCCGCGAGCAGGGCGAAGTCCGCGCGGGTGGAGACCTGGGCCTCGTAGAGCGAGCGCGGCCCGTTGCCGGCGCCGTCCCAGCTCACCAGGAAGGAATCTCCGCCCACTTCCGAGATCGCGGGAGCGGCGGGCGGCTGGGCGAAGGTGGCCGTGCTGGAGAGCGGCGCCCAGGCGGAGGGGGCGTTCTCTGCGTTGAGCGCGGTGACGCGCGCGGCATAGGTCGTGTTCGGGGTCAGGCTGAAGAAGAGGGCGTTCTGGGCCAGGGTGCGGCTGGAGCCGGAGAGCGTGGCGAAGCCGTCGGTGGAAAGCTCTACGAGGTAGGGGACCCCGGGCGGATTGCCGTTGGCGCCCCAGTTCGCCCGGAGCGCGTCCTGGGTCAAGCCGCTGAAGGATTGGGGAGCGGGCACGTTCGCCAGGGTATAGCGGGTGAGTATCGGGCTGTAGTCGGTGAGGAAGCCGGCCGCGTTGACGTAACGGAAGCGGTAGCCGTACTGGGAGTCCGGGGTCAGCCCGGTGTCTTTGAAGGAGTAGGTCCCCGTGAGCCTTCCGGAGGAGTGGCCGCCAGGACCGGAAGTGAGCTGGAACTCGACGCCCGTGGCCCCGGCCGTCGGATTGGGGGGTAGCGCCGCGTTCAGGGTGATCTGCGCCGAACTGTCCGCGCTCAGGGTCATCAGCCCGGCCGCGGGAGTGTCGAGCCGGGTCCAGGTCGAGACCGCTACCGTGGGGTCGGTCTCGTAGGCCGAAGCGTTCCGGGATCTCGCCGAGAAGGCGTAGAGGGTGTTCGAGGCGAGTCCGACGTCGGTCCAGACGAGGGTCTTCATCCAGTTCGAGGCGGTCGCCTGGGTCTCGTCGGTGAGCTGGACTCCCGAGAACGAGAAGGCCATGTTGGAGAAGCTCCCCAGGACGCGCGCCGTGACGCTGCTGGTCCCGACCATGTCGAACGCGACGCCCGCCGCCGGCTCGATGCCGCTGTAGGCGTTGGTGGAGACCACGGGGCTGACCGAGTTGTCGCCGTTGCGGGTCCGTACCGAGAAGACGTGGAAGGTGTTCGCCGTCTTGCCGCCGCTGGTCCAGGCCGTCCCGTCGGGGACCCAGCCGCTGTTGCCGTTGGGGTCCTGGGCGAAGTACTGGGTGCCGGGAGGATTCTGGGGGTCGAGCGACCAGGTCCAGGAGACCGAGTCGACCGTCCGTCCGCTGTGCCCCGGGGCGAGCGGCGGCGCGGACAGGGTCCGGGTGGAGCCCAGCGCGGTATAGACGCTGTCCACCCCGTCTCCGTTGACCGCCTTCACCCGGAGGGCGTAGGTGGTGTTGGGCAGGAGTCCCGAGACGACGGCGAAGGCGTTCTTCGTGAGGCTCGACGCCGCGACCGTGGCGAAGGCGTCGCGGGTGGCTGCGACGGAGAAATCGGTCCCCGGGGAGTTTCCGGCGAGGCCCCAGTTGGCCTGCAATTGGATGGAGGTCCCCGCGGTGAGGGGCAGGGGGGTGGGGGGCGCCGCGAGGGTGTGCCGGTAGGAGACGGGGGTGTAGTCGGTGGCTTGGTCCTCGGCATTGTACCAGCGCACCCGGTAGCCGTAGCGTCCGTTGGGGGTGAGGCCGGCGTTCAGATGCGAGTACGCCGCGGCGAGTCTCCCCGAGGAGCTCCCGCCCGCCCCGGAGACCCAGAGGAAATCGCAGCCGGTGAGCCCGAGCGCGGGATTGGGCGGGGGGCTTACGGCCAGGGAGATCTGGGTCGGGCTGTCGGCGGTGAGGAGGAAGTCCTGGGGGGAGGGGGGATGCAGGAGCGTGGCTTTCGTCGCGGCGGCGTCGGCCGTGGGTTCCCCGTCGCCGTTGCGGGCCCGGACCGCGAAGGAGTAGAGGGTGTTCGAGGAAAGACCCGTGGAGGTCCAGCTCGCGGCGCCGCCCCAGCCGGAACCCGTCCCGGCGGTGGCGTTGACGAGTTCCAGCCCCGAGAGCCCGGCCGACACGTTGTCGAAGGTCCCCAGGGCGCGGACCGTGACGCTGCTCGTCCCGGTCATGTCGAATGCCGCGCCGGAGGGGTCCCGCATGGAGGTGTAGGCCTGCGTGGAGGCGGCCGGGGTCTCCACCGCATCGACGCTGCGCGCTTTCACCGTGAGGGTGTAGAGGGTGTTGGGGGTCTTCCCCGTTCCCGTCCACGCGGCCGCGTCCGCGACCCAGCCGCTGGTCCCGGTCTCGTCAGAGGCGGCGAACTCGGTGCTGGCCGGGTTCGCGGGGGCCGGGGTCCAGGCCCAGGAGACGGTGTCGGTGCTGTTGGCCGTATGGGTGGGGTCCGTGGGGGGGGCGACGGCCCGGAACGTCCCGAGGTCCGTGTAGGGGGTGTCTACGGTCTCCCCGTTCACCGCTTTGACCCGCAGGCGGTAGTCCATGCCGGGCGTGAAGCCGCTGAAGAGGGCCGAGGCCGCGACGGTGGCGCTGGCGTGGGTCAGGGTCGCGAAGGAGTCGGTGCTGAGTTCCGCGATGAAGACGGTCCCCGCCGGGTTGTTGTTCGCTCCCCAGCCGGCCTGGAGCAGGTCCGGACCCGGAGTGCCGTAGGCCAGGGGCAGGGGGGACGCGGCCAGGGTGCGGCGATAGGCCACGGGACCGAAATCCGTGCCCGCGTTCTCCACGTTGTAGTAGCGCAGCCGGTAGCCGTAGAGCGTGTTCGGCAGCAGCGCGTGGTTGGCGAAGGAATAGACTCCGGTCAGCTTGGGGGAGTCCGTTCCGCCCGCACCCTGCACGTGGTCGAATTGGGAACCGGTCTGGCCGAGGGCGTCGTTGGGCGGCAGGGCGGCGTTCAGGAGGATCTGGGTCGAGGAGCCGGCTGTGAGGACGAGGTCCCCGCCCGCGGGGGGGAAGAGGCGCGTGGCGACGATGGCGGTCTGCTCCGGCGTTTCGTCGGCGTTGCCGTTGCGCGAGCGGCCGGTGAGCACGTGGAAGGTGTTCGAGGCCAGTCCGACCGAAGTCCAGGAGGAGGCCTTGAGCCAACCGGAGGCCGTCCCTGCGGTCTCGTTGACGAAGAGGAAACCGGACTGTGCGGCCGCGACGTTGGTGAACGTCCCGGGGAGCGAGACCGTGATGCTGGAAGCGCCCACCACCGCCAGGGCGACGCTGGCAGCGGGCTCGATGGAGGTGTAGGCCGCGGTGGTGACCGCCGGGGTCTCCACCCCGCTCGCGTTGCGGGCCTTCACCCGCAGGGTGTATTCCGTGTTCGGGGCCTTCCCGCCGTTAGTCCAGGCGGAGAGGCCGGCGACCCAGCCCGAGTCCCCGGTGCCGTCCTCGGCGTAATGCGCCGTCCCCAGGGGGTTCTCCGGCGCGAGGGTCCAGGACCAGGAGACGGCGGCGGCGGTGTTCCCCGTATGGGTGGGGGCGAGCGGGGGATAGGCCAGCACCGCGGCCCCGAGCTCGGCGTAGGGCGTCTCGACCCCCTCTTCGTTGGCGGCCTTCACCCGTCCCGCGTAGGGTGCGGTCGGGGACAGGCCGGTGAACACGGCGGATGTGTTGCGGGTCTGGCTCGAGGCGTTGAGCGTCGCGAACCCGTCGCTGGAGATCTCGACCGTGTAGAGGGTCCCGGACGGATTGTCGTTCGCGGTCCAGTTCGCCTGCAGCCGGTCCTCGCCCGCCCCCGTGAAGGCGGCCCCCAGCGGCACGGCGGCCAGGGTGTAGCGCCCGCGGGCGGGGCCGTACTCCGTGGGCACGTTGAAGGCGTTGTACCAGCGGACGCGGTAGGAGTAGAGGGTGTTCGGACTCAGCCCGTAGTCCGTCATCGCATAGGTCCCGGTGAGTTTCGCGGAGCCGTCTCCACCGGCGCCGCCGGTATTGGCGAACTGGCAGCCGGTGTTTAGGAAGTTCGCGTTGGGAGGCGCGGCCGCCGTCAGGGATATCTGGGTGGAGGAGTCGGCGGTCAGACCCAGGTCGTCCGCAGTCGGCGGATAGAGCAGCGTCGCCGTGACGTTCGCGACGAAATCGGTGGCTTGGGCGTCGCCGTTTCGGGCACGGGCGCTGAAGGAGTAGACGGTGTTGGAGGAGAGGGCGAGGAAGGTGTGCGCGAGCGCGGTGGTCCAGCCGGAATCGGAGGAGCCCCCGTCCTCCGCGAGCCGGACGCCGGACAGCCCGGCCCCCAGGCCGCTGAAGGTCCCGAGGGCGCGCGCGGTGACGCTGCTCGCGCCGACCATATCGAAAGTGACGTTGGTCGGGGTCTCGATGGAGGTGTAGGCCGCGGTGCTCGCGTTCGCGGACTCGACCCCGTCTCCGTTGCGCGAGCGCACGGAAAGCGTGTAGACCGTGTTCGGGGTCTTGCCGGTCTTGTCCCAGCCGTCCAGGTCCGGCACCCAGCCGGAGTTCCCCGTCCCATCCTCCGCGTAGATCTGCGTCCCGGCGGGGTTGCGCGGGTCGAGGGTCCATATCCACGATACGTAGTCCAGTCCGTCGGCGGCATGGCTGGGGGAGAGCGGCGGGAACGGGAGGGACAGGAGCCCGAGGTCGGCGGCTGCCGTCGCGACGCCATCTTCATTGGCCGCGCTCACGCGGGCGCGGTACGGTGAGCTGGGAGAGAGGCCCGAGAAGACGGCGAAGGAGTTGCGGGTCTGGCTGGAGGCGGCGAGCGTGGCGAAGGAGTCCGTGCTGAGCTCCACGGCGTACCAGGTCCCCGCCGGGTTCCCGTTGCCGCCCCAGTTGGCCTGGACGCGGTCGGGACCGTTTCCGCTGTAGGGCAGGGGAGCGGGCGGGGCGGCCCGGGTGTAGAGGGTGCGCGGCGGGCCATAGTCGGTCGGGACATTGGTCGCGTTGAACCAGCGGACCCGGTAGCCATAGCGCCGGTTCGGGCTGAGCCCCGCGTTGACGAAAGAGTAGGCTCCGGTGAGTTTCCCGGAGCCCTGGCCTCCAGGGCCTTCCAGGTTCTGGAACTCGGCACCGGTGCTCAGGACGGACTGGTTCGGGGGCGGGGTCACGGACAGGGTGAGCTGGGTGGAGGAGTCCGCGGCGAGGGCGAGGTCGAGCGCGTCCGGCGGATACAGCAGGGTGGCCGTGAAGGAGATCACCTGCCCGGTCTCCTCCGCGTCGCCGTTGCGGGCCATGGCGCTGAAGGAATAGGCGGTGTTCGACGACAGGGAGACCGAGGTCCAGCCCCCGCCCTGGATCCAGCCCGAGTCCGTGCCCACGCTGTCGTTGGCGAGCCGGGTCCCGCTGGCGCCCTGGTCGATGTTGCTCAAGGTCCCGGCGGCCCGGACCGTGATGCTGGAGACTCCCACCATGTCGAAGCCCACTCCGGTCGGCGTCTGGATGGAGGTGTAGGCCTGCGTTGACGCGATGGTGGAGGATACTCCGCTGCTGTTGCGGGCTTTCACGTTCAGGATGTAGGGCGTATTGGGACCCTTGCTCGCGCTGATCAGAGTGTTCCCATTCGGGACCCAGCCGCTTTCCCCGGTTCCATCCGAGGCGTAGTACTCGGTGCCGGTCTTGTTCTCCGGGGGCAGGCTCCAGGCCCATGCGATGAGGGAGAGGCTGTTGGCGGAGTGCCTCGGCGCCAGGGGCTCATACGGTATCGTCACGGCGGTCGCGCCGTTGGAGAGTCCGGAGAAATTCGGGACATCGTCGGCCGCGAACATGCGCAGGTAGTAGGAGTAGTTCCCGAGCAGTCCGGACACGCCCAGCGATTCGCGCCGCCCGGGAGCCGTGGTCGTGGGCAGTTGGACCTGATAGGTGTCCGAGGAGAATCCGTGCCCCGCATCGCTGGAATGATCCAGGCGATACCAGCCTCCCAGGATCTGTCCGCCGTTGGCGTCGTCCTCGGGAGCGGACCAGGTGAGGGCCAGGGACCCGGACGTCGTGCCCGAGGAAGCGAACAGGTCGGTGATGTCGGAGGGTGGGGTGATGTCCTGCGCCTGGGCGTGCGGAAGCGCGGTTTGGAAGGTGAGGAGGATGAGGAAGGAGACCATCCTCATGATGTTCTATTATTTCATAATCAATTTCGATGCCATGACGGAAGATTAAACAATTCCGTAAACCGGGATGTGGGAGAGATTTCCACCGGAAGCGGATGAGAAAAACGCATCAACAATACATTGATATTTACAGCGTAATTTTTAATATGGGAATATGTCTATCAACAGGCAGGGAACAGCCTTGTTGACATGCTATCAATTCGTCTGTAAACGCATAAAAAATTATTTGTGTAGTAAAATCGCAACAGTGTAGTGATATGTCTACACATCCTATACATAAATCTCCCCTGTCCCCTGGCCCGTGTCGGTCCTCGGGAAGTCTTGACAGGAAGTAGAACTGGGGCTACCATTGAGCCCGTGCGCCGGCTTCCCGGCGACCGGACCCGGGCCATGACGAATAACGTCGATGCCGTCTTCACCCGCAATCTCGCCCTCAACGAGCGCGAGACCCATGAGCGCAGGCTGGTCCTAGGTTCCCGCCCCGTGGCCCTGGGGCTCATCATCACGAACTGGTGCAACCTGCGCTGCATCATGTGCCCGTCCCAGCGGCATACGGCGACCCAGACCCTGCCCCCCGAGGCCCTGGCCGGGGTCCCCGAACTCTTCCCCTGCCTGGCGCGCCTCGACTGGCAGGGGGGGGAGTTCTTCCAGCTGCGCTACGTCCAGGAGCTCTTCGCCCGGGCTCGCGCCTATCCCCGCATCCGCCATTACTTCACGACGAACGCCCTGCTCCTCGACGACTCCTGGCTCGAGCTCTTCCCCGGCGCCCAGGTGTCGCTCCAGGTCTCCGTGGACAGCCCGCGCCGCGAAGTCTACGAGCACATCCGCCGCGGCGCGGACTACGAGCAGCTGCTCGCCCGCCTGCGGCGCATCCAGGAGGTCGAAGTCCGGCACGGCCGGCGCATCGAGCGGGACCTGCACGTGGTCGTCCTGCGCTCCAACCACCGCCACCTCGACGAGTTCCCGGCCTTCGCCCGGCGCTACGGCTTCCGGGCCGTGACCTTCTCCCCGGTCTACTTCTGCGACTCGGAGGAGAACATCTATAAGGACGCCTCCGGGGAGCTGAAGAGCGAGCTGGAGCGGATGCGCCTGGAACTCGAGCGCCTCGGCCGGCGGGAAGGAGTCGATATCCTGTGGGGCGCGTCGCCGGACGACGGGCCCCGCCCCGGCGAGCCCGGCCCGGGCGCGGCCGGACCGGCCTGCCTGCTCCCCTGGAAGAGTCTCTGGATCGACGCCATCAAGGAGGGCGCCATCCTCCCGGATTGCTGGTGCGACCATCCCGTGGGAACGGCCGCCGAAGGCCTTCTGGCGGCCTGGAACGGGGAGCGGATGCAGGACTACCGCCGCCGCCTGGCGGCGGGGGACGCCGCCCTCTGCGGCAAATGCGCCGCGCGGCGCCTTTATCCCGCGCTCTGAGCGCGGCCGCGGCGCCGGAGGCCAGAGGGTGATGAAGTGCGGCGTCCCGCTCCCCTGCGGATCTCCCGACTACCCCCAGAGCGCGCCGAGCCAGCCTGGTTTCGGACACGCATCCGCTTCCGCCGCGATCAGGGGGGTGAGGTCCACTAATTCGGCGATCTCCTCGGAGTCCGTCAGGGCTCGCGGATCAGGCGCGAGAACTCCGGGGACTGGTCCGCCGCGGCCGCCTTGTCGTTGATCCGCCAGCGCCGGCGCGCCTCCGCGAAGGGTCCCGGATGATCGATCAGGCCGAGGTCGAAGGCGAGCCGGTCCGAATAGGCCGGCATGAGGATCCGCCAGCCGTAGGGGATGCGTCCGGGCCAGACGCGATTGACGTGGCGCAGGATGTTGGTGGCGCAGGTGTTGGTGAGCGTGTTGTAGAACTCCGGCTTGGCGCGCAGGGCCGAGACCCGCTCCACCACGTCGAGCAGGAGGCTGCGGATCTGCTCCGGCGTCGCCTTGGCGGGGTAGAGGTACACCTCGTCATGGCGATAGTTCGTGCGCAGCCGCACGAGGTCCCTCTCGTCGCCCAGGACGTAGGCGATCTCGAAACCCCGCCACAGAGCGCGCCACGGCGAGAAGGAGTCCCCTTTCACCTTCCGCACCTCGACCGAAACCGCCAGGTAGCTCCCGTCGGCGAAGCCGAAGCTGAGGAAGGTGTGGGCCGCTCCCAGGAGCGGCGAGAAGGGCTCCATCACGAACCACAACGAACGCACGGTGCGCAGGTCGCAGGTCCGCTCTTCCCAGCGGGGGGTCCATTCCGAGACGGTGCGGTAGTCGAAGTTCCGCAGGTTGGCGACGGTCAGCAGGTCGCCCCGAAGGCGGGCCTCCGGGAGGCGCGCGACGTCCTCGGACCAATCGCGCTCGTTGGTCGCCTCGTTGGTGATCAGGCGGAGCGGGGCCAGAGTGGAGCGCAGGAGGTCCCTGAGCGGGAAGATGCCGAGGACGGAGGCGGCCAGGAGGACGAAGAACAAGGCCGCCCAGCGGCCCCAGGCCCGTCCCGAAGGCTGGTCCGGAGCGGTCATGAGGCGGGGCTAGGCGGCGATGCCGAGCTTCTTCAATTTCGCGTAGAGGACGCTGCGGTCGATCTGCAGGAGCCGCGCGGCCTTGGCCTTGTTGTTGCCGGTCTCCTGCAGGGCCTTGAGGATGGTCTCCCGCTCGGCGCCGCTGGCCGCGTCCCTGAGGCTCCGGGGCGAGGGGAGCGGAGCGCTCCCGTTCGGGGCGCGCTGCCGGTCCTTGGACAGGAGCGGCTGCAGGTGCGAGGGTTCGATGAGGTCCTCGGCCATCAGGGCGCCCGCGCGCAGCGTGTTCTTGAGCTGACGGATGTTCCCGGGCCAGGGCGCGGCCTGGAGCTCCAGCATGGCGGCGGGGGAGACCCCCCGGATCTCCTTGCGCAGGGACCGCCGCGCCTCATCCAGGAACAGTTCGACGAGCTCCGGGATGTCCTCCGGGCGTTCGCGCAGGGGGGGGATGGTGATGGTGAACTCGTTGAGGCGGTGGTAGAGGTCGTCGCGGAAGCGCTCTTCGCGCACCTCCCCGTGCAGGCTGCGGTTGGAGGCGGCGACGATGCGCACGTCCACGGGGATGAGGCGCTTGCCGCCGAGATGCTGGATGCAGCGCTCCTGCAGCACGCGCAGGAGCTTGGCCTGGACGGCGACGGCGAGGTTGGAGATCTCGTCGAGGAAGAGCGTCCCGCCCTGGGCGATCTCGAACTGGCCCAGTTTGCGCTTGTCCGCGCCCGTGAACGCGCCGCGCTCATAGCCGAAGAGCTCGGTCTCCACCAGGCCCTCGGGCAGGGTGCCGCAGTCCAGGGCGATGAAGGGCTTGTCCGCGCGCCGGCTCTTCTGGTGGAGGACCCGGGCCATGACCTCCTTACCCACGCCGCTCTCCCCTTCGAGGATGACCGTCATGTCGGTGGGGGCCACCCGCTCGAGCTGGCGGATCACCTCCCGGATGGCCTGGCCCTGTCCCAGGGCGTAGCGGGTCTCGCTGCCGCCGCTGAGGCGCTGCTGCAGGGCTTCGAGCTCGCGGGTCCGGTAGGACTCCTCGATGGATTTGCGCACCAGGAGGATGAGGTCCGCCTTCTGGTAGGGCTTGCTGATGTAGTGGAACGCCCCCTTCTTGATCGCCTCCACGGCGGTGTCGATCTCCCCGTAGCCGGTGAGGATGAGGATGGGGGTCTCGGGGTCGAGGCGCTTCATCTTCTCGAGCACGGTCATGCCGTAGAGGTCCGGGAGCTTGAGGTCCAGGATCACGACGGAGGGGGAGGCTTCCTCGAACCGGGCCAGGGCGTCCTTTCCGGTCTGGGCGCAGAGGACGCCGTACCCCTCGTCCTCGAAGGTCATCTGCATCAGGATCGCGGCGTCGGGGTCGTCCTCGACGATCAGGATGGTCCGGTTCCCGGCGGGCGCGCTCACGGGCGGCCGTCCACCGGGAGGAAGATGGTGAAGGTGGTGCCCTTGCCGGGGGCGCTGCTGACATGGATGCTGCCGTGATGGCGGGTCACCACGTCGTGCGTGATGATGAGGCCGAGGCCGGTGCCGTGGGCCTTAGTCGTGAAATAGCGCTCGAAGAGATGCCTGCGGTCCTCGGGACGGATGCCGACGCCGGTGTCGGATATGTCCAGCCGCACGCGGCGGGTCTCCCCGTCGTGGCCGAGGGAGACCTGGAGCGAGCCGCCGTCGGGCATGGCCTCGATGGCGTTGAGGAGGAGGTTCAGGACGGCTCCTTTCATGTGCTGGATGTCGAGCGGGATCTTGGGGAGCGTCTGGCCGTTCTCCACGGTCAGCTTGATGTCCTGCCGGTCGCATTTGAGCTTGAGATGCCCCGCCAGCTCGGAGACCAGGGGCGCCAGGTCGGATTCCTTGAAGGAGTACTCGTTGGGCCGGCTGAAATCAAGCAGGCTGTTGATGAGCTGGCGGGCCCGCTCGGCGTTGCGGAGCATGAGCTCGAGCACGCGGGAGAGGGCCTTGTCCTTGTCCTTGGCGTCGCGCAGGGTCTCCAGGCTGGTGGAGATGATGGAGAGGGGGTTGCGTACTTCATGCAGGACTTCCGACAGGATCTTGCCCAGGTTGGCCAGCTTGGCGGCTTGGAACTGGCTGTCCAGCTGGGCCTTGGCGAGGGCCTTCTCCATGTCCTCCTTTTCCAGGACCCGCTGGGTCACGGCCGGAAGGTTGATCTGGAACGGCCCTTCCTTGAGGACGAAATCCGAGATCCCCAGACGCATGGCCTCGATGGTCACGTGGGGGTTGTTGTCCGCCGTCATCATGACCACCGGAGCGCGGGAGCCGCTCTTGCGCAGCTCGCCGAGGAGCTCGAGCCCGTCCCGCCCCGGGAGGTGGTGGTCCATGAGCACCAGGTCGTACTCCGAGGCGGAGAGCTTCACCGCGGCTTCGTTGCCGGTCGCCGCCTCCTCCACGACGTAGTCCGGGTTCGTCGTCCGGAACACGTCGCGGATGAGCCGCCGCTGGTCCTCATTGTCCTCGACGAGGAGTATGCGCTTCATGGGTTTCCTCCTGCGGGGCGCTGCAGCTTCTCCATGCGCAGCTTGGCGATGGTGCGCATGGAGTCCAGCAGGTTCGGGTGCTCGGAAAGGATCTCCTCGAAGGCCCGGGCCTCGCAGCGGAAAGCCTCGCAGTCCGGCCCGGCGCTGACGGTCGCGGTCCGGGGGACGCCGACCAGGAAGCCGATCTCCCCGAAAAGGTCGCCGGGAGTGAGCTGGGCCACCGGCTTGCCCGCGCGGGTGACGGCCGCGTTGCCGTTGAAGAGCACGAACAGGTCCCGCCCCGGGGAGCCTTCCTGGACGATGACGCTGCCTTCCGGGAAGGCCAGGAGTTCCAGCCCCGAGAGCTTCCCGATGAGCTCCTCGGGCCGCAGGTGCTCGCTCATCATGTAGATGTCCAGGGCGCGGGCCAGCCAGTTCAGCTGGTCCACTTCGACGGTCTTCTTGACGGGTTCCGCTCCTGCCATGGTTCGGGCCCCCTCGCCCTTGACGCTCCGCACGGGTGCGGAAGCGTATCATTGTAGCAGGCATGGAGGGGGGCAAGCTACAATGCAGGGATGAAAAACACCGACCCGAAGTGGATTCGCTACGTGATCCTGCTCACCAAGGGCGCGAAGCCCTTCACGAAGGAACTCCTGAAGGCGCATATCCGGCACCTGCGGGACCTGGGCGCGAAGGGGCAGTTGACCCAGTGCGGCCCCTTCACCGATTATCCGGGGGGGATGCTCATCGTGAAGGCGGAGTCCCTGGAGGAGGCCAAGCGCATCGCGGCGTCGGACCCGTTCGTCTCCAGCGGCTGCGAGACCTGCGAGGTGCGCACCTGGGAGCTGTCCTGCGAGGAGAACAACCACCTGGGCGCGGGCTAGGGTAGTGCGTCACCCCGGGGCTGTCGCGCGTCACCCCGGGGCTTGACCCCGGGGTCCAGATCATGGGTCCCGGCTTGCGCCGGGAAGACGGTCGGATGCGCCGCGTCAGAGCCGTTCGAGCCGGCAGGCGAGGGCGAAGATGGCGATCATGGCCGCGGCGACGGCCAGTTTGCCCGCTCCCGAGGCGATGAGACCCAGTCCCGCGCCCAGCCCCGCCTTGACGGCCTGTTCCAGCGGCTGGCGGGCGAAGAAGAGCTCTCCGACGACGGCGCCGGTGACGGCGCCGGCGAGGGCTCCGACGGGGCCGCCAAGCAGCCCCAGCAGGGCTCCCGCGCCGCTGCCGAGCAGCCCCCATTTCGTCCCCCGGCCGAAGCGTGCGCCGGCGACGGTGAAGCCGGCCTCTAGGAGGACCGAAAGCGCGGTCAAAGACGCGAGGATCGCGATCGTCCACCAGGTCAGGTGGGGGAGGAACAGCTTATGGATGACCGCTCCCAGCAGGATGAGCGGCGTGCCCGGCAGGCCCGGGAGGAGGGTTCCCGCGAGTCCCAGTCCCATCAAGACGCTCGTCGCGATCCAGACCAAGAGGGTCATCGATAGACGATGCGCCGCCAGTCGGAGTAGCAGAAGATCCCCTGCAGGATGATCCCCGCCAGGGCGCCGTAGAGGAAGGTCTTCAGCGCGGCGTTCGGGGTCCAGAGCCCGGTCCCGTCCGTCACGAGGAACAGCGCCGCCAGCAGGATGCTCGCCCAGAGCCAGTGGTGCAGATGCACCTGCCAGTTCCCGGCTGGGAGGATCAAAGACGGCAGCATCCCCGCAGCCCCGGTCACGGGTCCGGCGACGAGTTTCGCCGCCCCGAACCCGACCAGGACCCCCAAGGAGAGGGAAGCGGCGGGCGCGAGGTTCATCGGGGACGCGTTCTCGTAATGCTGTGTGTTCGGTCGAGCATGTTGAAAAAATAGCCTCCGACAGGGTCGGAGGCTAAATGGTGGACGTGAAGGGGATCGAACCCATGACCTCCTGCATGCCATGCAGGCGCTCTCCCAGCTGAGCTACACGCCCGTCTGGTCCTATTTTAGCACAACGGACGGGAGCGGCGCCACTCTCTCCGCAGAAAAAAGAGAACCCCGCGCCTTGCGGCACGGGGTCTCTTTGGTTCAGATGCGGTCTGCGATCAGGCGGCGGGGGTCAGGGGCCGAACGTTGGCCGCGCGGGGACCCTTATCCGACTGCTCGACGTCGAACTCCACTTCCTGGTTCTCGGCGAGAGTCCGGAAACCCTCGGCCTTGATGGAGGTGTGGTGCGCGAACACGTCCTTCGAGCCGTCCTCGGGGGTGATGAAGCCGAAGCCCTTCTGATCGTTGAACCACTTCACTTTGCCTTTCATGAAACAATTACCTATGTACGTCGCTTGTAAGTTCTTGATTTTGAAGCCTACGGCACGCTTCAAACTTACTGTCCGTATCATAGCATTTTCCCGTCGGGAAAACGCGGTCAGATCCGGGACAGTTCGTCCAGGAGGTGGATGGAGCTCCGTATGCCTTTTTCGAAATCCCCGAGGTGGAGGCTCTCGTTCTCGGAATGGGGGTTGGACAAGGGATCCTCGACTCCCGTGAGGATGGCGGGCGCCCCGCCCATGCGCTTGCAGAAAGGCTCCAGGAAGCCGATCGAGCCTCCGGCGCCGATGAAGGCGGCCGTCCGTCCGTAGCCCTGGCTCAGGGCCCGCTTGGCGGCCTGGAAGACCGGGGCGGAGGCGTCCGCCAGCCACCAATCCGCCAGGGAGGGGGAGCTGAACTCCACCTTGACCCCCCAGGGAGCCATGCGCTTGAGGTGGCCCATGAGGAGCTTGGCGGTCTTGCCCGCATGCATGTCCGGTACGGTGCGCAGGCCGAGGTGGCACCAGGCGCTCTCGTTGATGACGTTGGCGCAATCCTTGCGGGAGGAGGCCTGGATGGCGTTGACGGCGAGGGTCGGTTCGCGCCACAATTTCACCGCTGGGGCGCTCTTGCCGCCCACGGTCTGCACCCCGGGCAGGGCCGAGGCCTGCCGGCGGAAATCGGTTTCCCCGTAGCGCAGGGAGGCGAAGCTCTTGCGCTCGACGGCGCTGAGCGGGCGGACGTCCCGATATATCCCGGGGACGGCGATGCGGCCGTAGGCGTCGGTGAGGGAGGCGAGCATCTTGGAGAGCGCCTGCACCGGGTCGGGGAGCGGGCCGCCCCACATCCCGGAGTGGAGCGAACGCTCCGTCACCCGGACGGTGACGTCGAAGGCGACCAGGCCGCGCAGGCTGGTCGTGATGCTGGGCAGTCCGGTCTCGAAATTCCCCGTGTCCGCGATCGCGATGATGTCCGACTGCAGGAGACGGGCGTTCTTCTCCAGGAGCGCGGGCAGATGCCGCGAGTTCACCTCCTCCTCGCCTTCGATGAGGACCTTCACGTTGAGGGGGAGTTTCCCGGCGCCCTGGAGGAAGCTCTCCACCGCAGCCGTGTGCAGGCAGATGCCGGCCTTGTCGTCGCAAGCGCCGCGCCCGTAGAGGCGGCCGCCCCGGACGGCCGGGGAGAACGCCGGGCTCTTCCAGAGCTCTTCCCGGCCGGGGGGCTGCACGTCGTGATGCGCGTAGAGGAGCACCGTGGGCCGGCGCGGCGCGTGCAGCCAGTCGCCGTAGACATAGGGCGGGGCGTCCGGGAACCGGAGGAGCTTGACGTGTTCGAGCCCGGCCCGGCCGCAGAGCTCCGCGACCGCCTCGGCCGAGCGCTGGAGCTCCGCCGGCGGGAAGCCGGGGAAGCTGCAACTCGGAATGCGGACGAGGCCGCTCAGGTCCTGGACGAAGCGCTGCTGATGCGTCTCCCGGTAGGCTAGGGCTTTCCGCAGCATGGGACGTCCCTCGGTTCAGAAGTTGAGCTGGTACTGGAGGACGAACTCGTCGTTGTCGTAGGCGTTCCCGCGCTCGCGCTTGAAGGTGTAGTTCGCCAGCAGCCGCGAGGTCTGGCCGTTGACGAAATAATTGAGCCCGAGGGTCGTCCAGCGGGCGTCCTTGGAGTCCCGCACCCGGGTGTCCGGGTCGTAGGTCTGATAGCGGAGCAGGGGTTCGATCTTCCCGCTCAGCAGGCGCCAGGAGCCCTGGAGGTAGCCGCCTTCGGCGCGCACCAGGGGATCGTGGCCGCGCCGCCCGCGGAGCGTGGCGCACAGGTACTCGGCCTTGAGCGCGGCCGGACCGACCTTGAGGGCGGCGTCGTAGGACCGCACCGTCCGGTCATAGGGCTCCGTGAAGACCGTGCCGGTCAGGTCCGCCGTGCGCATCAGGCTGGCGTCGCCGTGGGTCCTCTCCCACATCCCGCCGACCCCGACCAGGACCTCGGAGTCCCGGCCCGCGGTCTTCCAGCGCAGGGGCGCGCCTTCCACCCGGGCGGAGTAGAGGTGGCCGTTGTTGTTGTTGTCCGTCGTGTTGGCGCCGCGTCCGTTGAAGATCCCCGTATAGTAGGAAAGCCGCTTGCCCAACAGGCGGCCGTGGGCCATCACGCCGATGTCGTGGTTGGTGGCGGGGTTGAGGATGCGGCCCGCCGCGTAGTAGCGGTCCGCCAGGTCCATGGAGTCGGTGGGGACGCCGTTCTCGGCGCTGACCGGGACCGCGAACTGCCCGCCGGAGAGGTTGAGCCATGTCCGGGGGGCGTAGGTCAGCATGACGTCGTAGAGGGCGCTGTTCTGGGTGGTCGTGGAAGTCGGCCGCTCGAAGGCCAGTTGGAGGGTGTACCGGAAGTCCTTGGGCAGGTCCCCGGTGAATTTTACGCGGGCGGTCTGCACCCGGAAGGAGGTGGTGTCGTTTCGCGACGAGGCGCTGTCCCGTTCCCCGTCCACGGCCGTGTAGCGGAACTGCCCGAGGGCGTTCACCTTCAGGGTGACCCCGCTCATGAGCTGGAGGGCGGGGAGCAGCGGCTTGGCGGGTTCCGGGGTCTGGGCCGCGGCCGGCAGGGCGGCGGCGAGAAGCAGGCAGGATATCCAGGCGGCGGATCGTTTCATGGCGGAGGTTCTCCTTGGATGAGCCTAGGCGTTCGTCGTCAGGTGGATCTCCAGGCCGGTCGAAACCAGCCGGGAGACCGCCGTCAAAGCGCGTTCGATCTCGTCGCGGTCCTCCTTGCTGAGGACCTTGGGGGCGCGGAACACGAGGTGGCCGAGCGGCTTGTCCTTGCCGGGCAGGACGACGTGGAAGGTGAGGTCGTCGAGCCAGGCGCTGGCGGCGTCCTGAGCGAAGGCCGGCGTCTTCGCGGCCTCCGCGAAGCGGGGGTCGCCGCGCGAGGCGGTCAGGGCGGCGACGCCGTCCGCGCCGCAGAGATAGGCGGCTCCCGACCAGGGTCCTTCCAGGTGCATGTCGGTGCGTTCGAGCACCTGGGTGAGGAAGTCGGGCGCGGTCCGCGACCGGTCGGCGAGCAGGTCGCCCAGGTTGAAGTGGAGTGTGAGCTCGTTGGAGGTCCGGCGCAGGCGCTCGGACTGCATGTGCACGAGTTCGGCGAAGAAGTGCACGGCCTGCTGGGGGTTCAGCTTGACCCAGCGGTCCAGGTCCCCGCGGAAGAGCTCGAACAGTACGCAGGCCCCGGAGGCGACGGCGCCGGCGGAGCGCGGCGCCTCGGCGGTGAGGGCCATCTCGCCGAAGAACTCGCCGGGGCCGAGGATGGCGAGATCCTTATGGGTCTTGTCGGCCATGAGCTTGGTGATGCGGATCCTGCCGCTCGACACGAAATAGAGGCTCATCCCGATGGAGCCCTCTGCGAAGACGAAGGCGCCGTCGGCCAGGGGCTTGGGGCGCAGGAACTCGGCCAGGGCCGTAAGCTGGCGCTCCGGGATCTGCTTCAGGGCGCGGAGTTTCTTGAGGAGCCCGATCTTCTCGTCGTATTGCATGTCGCCCCCGGTCCCCGCCGCCTAGATCCGGCCCGCGTCGCGGATGGCTTCGCGGAAGGCGCGGTAGAACTGATCGTTGTCCTGCAGGGCCTGGCGCGTGATCGCCTTGATCTTCCCGAGCTCGCGTTCCGCGACGACGAAGTTGACGCTCTTGGCGAAGGCCATCATGTTGTCGAAGGTCCGGAAGTCCTTGCCCATCAGTCCGATGCACATGTGGCGCCGCAGGGCCATGGCCATGGGTTGGAGGGTCTGCAGTACGAGGTTGGCCGCCTCCGAGCCGCCGTACTCCTGGTGGAGGATGACGACCTCGTATTTCGTGCGGCGCAGCCGCAGGACCGCTTCCTCGGGTTTGGCGGGGGCGTGCACGGCGAAGCCGATGGATTCCATCGCCGCCTTGGCCTCGGCCTGGGCCTCCGGCTGGTCGAAGCACACCATCGCCAGCTTCCGGTCCTCCACGAAATCTTCCTCGCCGGCGGGCGGGGCTTCGTAGGCCGCGGGGGGGGCGGCCGGCTCCGGGGCCGGGGCCTCGGGTTGCGGGGGAGGCGTCTCCGCCGGCGGCTGATCCGCAGGCGCGATTGCCTGCGGGGACGACGCCCCCTTGGGCGCCGGGATGCGGATCTCGATCTTGCCCTGGCATTTCGGACACTTCGCGTAGACGACCGGGACGTTCTTGGGGAGCCTGTCGTCCGGGATCGACAACGCCGTGGAGCAGGCCGCGCAGGTGATCTCCATGGCTAATTCTCCTCTTTGGCGCCCGGCAGGGCGTATTCGGTGTCGATGGCGAGGCCTTCGATGTCGGTGGTCTTCTCGCCGCGGGACTGGCGGACGGTATCGATGCCGCGCTGGACGATGGCCTTGCGGGTGGCGTAGGTCTCGGCGCTCTCGTCCGTGACGAGGCCGGCCTCGAAAGCCTTGAGCAGGGCCTGGTCGAAGGTCTGCATGCCGAAGGGCAGGCTGGCCTCCTGGATCTCGTAGAAGGTCTTCCCTTCGCATTCGCCCATCAGGATGGATTCCTTGGTGCGCATGTTGTTGCCCAGGATGTCGTGGATGGCGTAGCGGCCGCCTCCGACCTTGGGGACTAGGCGCTGGCCGACGATCCAGCGCACCGTCTCGGCCAAGCGCTGGCGGATCTGCTTCTCCTCCTCCTGCTCGAACATGCCCACGATGCGGTTGATGGTCTGCCCGGCGTCGATGGTGTGCAGGGTGCTCACCACGAGGTGCCCCGTCTCGGCCGCCTTCATCCCCAGTTCGACCGTCTCGCGGTCGCGCATCTCGCCGACCAGGATGACCTTGGGCGCCTGCCGGAGGGCGGCGCGCAGGCCGCTGGCGAAGGTGTCGAAGTCCGAGCCCAGCTCGCGCTGGTTGAAGGTCGCCTTGATGTTGGCGTGCACGAACTCGACGGGGTCCTCCAAAGTGACGATGTGGATGGATTTGGTCTCGTTGAGCTCCCGGAGCAGGGCGGCCAGCGAGGTGGACTTTCCGCTGCCGGTGCCGCCGGTGACGAGGATGAGCCCGTTCTTCTCCTGCGTCATCTTGTGGAAGGCCTCGGGCAGCTTGAGGTCCTTCAGCGTCGCGATGACGGTCTCCAGCTTGCGCAGGACGATGGAGAAGTTCCCGCGCTGGGCGAAGATGTTCACGCGGAAGCGGGCCTTGCCTTCCAGGTAGTAGGAGCTGTCGCAGGAGCCCTGCTCCATGAGGCTCTTGCAGAGGCGGCGGTTGTTGTTGATGAGGTTGAGGGCGAAGACCTCGGTCTGGAACGGGGTCAGCTTGGAGATGTCCGGCTGCAGGGCCACCTTGGCCAGAGAGCCCGAGGCCTCCACCTGCAGGGGCCGGTCGGTGGAGATGTTGAGGTCCGAGACGTTGGGGTAGCTGTGCAGCATCCGGTCCAGCATGTAGTCGATCTCAGGCTTTCTCATGGCAGGCTCCAGGCTTGGTCAGCCGAAATAATCGTCCGGGACGGTCTTCAGCAGCGGCAGGAACTTGGTCTTGTCGATGCACTTGTCGAAGGCCTCCTCCGGCGCGATCCAGCGCTTGTTGAGGAGGTCCATGATCGCGTCGTCCAGGGCGCACATCCCCTGCTTCTTCCCGGTCTGGATGATGGAGGGGATCTGGAAGGTCTTGTTGTCGCGGATGAGGTTGGAGATGGCCGAGGTGCAGACCATGATCTCCAGGGCCGCGCAGCGCCCCTTCTTGTCGACGCGCTTGAAGAGGTTCTGCGCCACGACCAGCTTGAGGCTGGTGGACAGGGTGTTGCGGATCTGCGACTGCTCCTCGTGCGGGAAGACCTCGATGACGCGGTCCACGGTCTTGGCCGCGCTGATGGTGTGCAGGGTCCCGAAGACCAGGTGTCCCGTGGCGGCGGCTTCCACCGCGAGGCGGATCGTCTCCAGGTCGCGCATCTCGCCCACGAGGATGATGTCGGGGTCCTGGCGCAGGGCGCCCCGCAGAGCGGCGGCGAAGGAGCGGGTGTGCCGCCCGACCTCGCGGTGGTTGACGAGGCAGCCCGCGCTGGTGTGCACGAACTCTATGGGGTCCTCGACGGTGATGATGTGGTCCCGGCGGTGCTTGTTGGCGAAGTCCATGATCGCGGCCAGGGTGGTGGACTTGCCGCTCCCGGTCGGGCCCGTTATCAGCACCAGGCCCTTGCGGTACATGGCGGCCTGGGTCAGGATGGGGGCCAGACCGAGCTCCTCGGCGGACAAGATCTTGCTGGGGATCTGGCGGAAGACCGCGGCGCAGCCGTTCTTCTGGTTGAAGAAATTGGCGCGGAAGCGCGCCATGCCCGGGATCTCGTAGCCGAAGTCCACGTCTCCGGTCTCCTCGAACTGCTTGGTCTTGATCTCCGGGGCGATCTCGTAGAGCATCGCCTTGAGCTCGTCGTTCTCCAGGACCTTGTACTTGATGCGCTCCATCTCTCCATGGAGGCGGATGATGGGCTGCTGCCCCGACACCAGGTGGAGGTCCGAGGCGCCCTGCTCGCACATCAGTTTGAAGAAAGCATCGATCTTGGCCATAGGTGTATGCATGTTCTCAAAAAGGCCCGTTCAGGTCAACACTCACGACCGCAAGTGGCGCCCCGCGCGCCGGGGTGGTATGATAAGGGAGTCATGAGATGGGGAATCGCGCTGGTCCTGGGGGCCGCCCTCTGCGCTGCGGCGCAGCAGGCGCCGCAGCTCTCGGAAGGGGAGAAGAACGAGCAGCGGCGGTTCGTGCAGCAGATGCTGCGCAAGTCTCCGGGGAAGATGACCGAGGCGGAAGCGAGCGGCTTCCTCTATCGGGTGATTCCCGGGTATCTGCCCGACATCCTGCAGAGGGCCTACTACAAGAAGCGGGATGCGCTCATGGAAGCGGGACTGCACCGCCGCGCCGCGGGGGCCGGGGAGCTGGCGGACCAGCTCAAGGCCAAGCCGGCGAAGAAGGCGGGGCCTCCCGAGAACAGCAGCCGGGCGCTGCTGGCCGCGGGCTACGAGGAGCTGGAGAAGCAGGAAGTCGTCTGGCTATGCAAGCAGACCAAGTGCAGCGAGGCCGAGCTGATGGACAACAGCACGCTGCACGTGGTGCCGGAGATGGGCAAGAGCAAGAAGATGGCGGTCCGCTACTTCATCCACCCCAAGGACCCGCTCTTCGGCCCCGTCGCGAACCTCCGGGCCGGCCACGAGGAGCTCGGGGGCACCCGGACTTTCGGCAGCAAGATCGGCACCTACTGCAGCAAATAATTACTTGAGGACGGATATCTGGGCGGGGTGGCCGAAGAGGCTCCCGTTCCGGGCGGACAGGGCGGCCGTCAGCTCCTCGGACACGGTGCTCTGGGGGCCGACCCGGGGGCCGACCAGGATGACGATGCCCGGGACCGTGCCTTCCGGCCGCCGGACCGGGCCCGAGACCGCCCGCACCGTGACGCCGGTCCGTTTCGTGATCCCCTGCAGGCAGCCCGCCAGCATGGCCGCGCCCTGGGCCCGGGTGGGCTGGACGAAGAACTGGGCGTCGATGACGGCGCAGGGGGCGTCTTTCGAGAGGATGTCGAAGGACCCGCCTTGGGGCACGCCCGCCAAAGGGGCGGCTTCCACGATCTCGACCGGAGACGGGGGGTTGAACAGGGACATGTCCGGCTTTCCGGCGCCGTCGAACAGGTTGCGGGTCTGGGAGGCCTGGACGGAGAGGCCGCCGGCGCAGGCCTGCGACGCCGGGAAGAGGATGCTAATGAAGGCTGCGGTCAAGAGAGCGCGAGTCGCGGTCATGGGTCCCACCTCCGTGCCCATCGGGCACGATAAGATGATACCCTGGACGCCGAAAAACGGCATTGATCCAGGCCAACTTCCGCTGTTGATCGCGGTCAAGCCTCCGGGTACGGCGCCGGGAGGTCAGGGCGCGTCGGGGATGGAGGGCGCACCCGCGGCCGCGAGCCACCTCCAGAAGTCCGGGTTGAGGCGGCGGTAGTGGGGGAGCAGGGAGGGTTCGGCCATCTCCAGGAACAGGCGGCCGTAGGCGCCGGCGGCGCGCGTCTGCTCCGGGGTGAGTCCGGCCTTGGCCGCGTACAGGGCGCCGACCGCTTCGGTGGCGGCGAATAGCCGGTCCGCGCGCCGGTCGAATTCGGAAACGGTCAATCCCCGCAGGGCGTCCGGCCAGCGTGCTCCGGGCAGTTCCTGGAGCGGGGCCTGGAGCTTGCGGCATCCGAGCACCTTGCCGTCGTCCGTCCCGACCTCGGCCTCCCCCAGGGGGGCGTGCACCTTCGGCTGGGTCCCGAGCAGGGGGTAGAAGAAGATCTTGAAGCGCCGCCCGGAGCCGTCCGCGGCCGGCACCGGCCAGGAAGGCGGCCATTCCATGGAGATCAGGCTGCTGCACGGACCGTCGAACTTGGCGGAGGCGACGGCCCGCTTGAGGGCGTCGGACAAGGGGGCCTCCCGGCGGGCGCAGCCCGCTGGGAACAGGAAGATCAAGGCGAGGCACGGCGCGGTCGGGAGCTTCATCGGGCCTCGATGATGGAGCTGTTGCCGGCGTGCCAGGCGTCCAGCAGCTGTTTCACGGGGATGAATTCGCCCTTGGAGAGCGGGACCGAGTCGCTGTCGTTGATGAAGTAGCCGAGGACCTTGCCGTCGCCGCGGGAGATCTCCGCGCCCGTGATGACGATGGAATGGGATATGCCGAGCAGGTCCTTGTTGCCGCGCAGCACTCCGGGGTCCACGTCCACGAGCAGCATGCCGCCCCGGCCCGCGGCCTGGGCCAGGTCCTGGTTGGAGGCCTTGAAGGTCTTGGTCACGATCATCCCGTGTTCCTTAAGTAGGTTCCCGGTGAAGAGGAAGGGAGTGCCCAGCAGCTTCAGGGAGGCCGGGTCCGAGTCGTCCACGTTCAGGTAGCCCTTGGTGAAGGCCTCGCTCAACAGGGAGTGTTCGACGGCCTTGGGGTCCTTCCCCTCAAGCGCCCCGCTGGCGGTCAGCATCTGCTGCTGGCAGACGATCGTGCAGGTCATGGGGTCCTGCTGATGCACCAGCGCGGCCCGCCCCTTGGGGTCCCCCACGACGCGGGTGAGGCCCAGGTCCCGCAGAGCCTGGAGCTCCGATTCCCCGCCCGAACGGCGGGCCCACATCAGCTTGAGCCGCCCCAGCAGGCCGATGTCCGGAACGCCGGCTTTTTCGTCCTTGGGGGCGGGAACCCTCATCTTGGGGACCTGGAGCAGGGACCGTCTGTCCGCGGCTGCGAGCCCGGCCTGGCCCTGGGACGCCTCCGGGAGCGGCTGCGAGGAACCGGCGGAGGTCATGAGGGCGCCCGCCTCCGCGGCGGCCTGCGCTCCGAACGCGTCCAAGGGGGGCAGTTTGACGGAGGTGGCGTCGGCTCGGGCCCAGGCCCCGGGCCCCGGCTTGGCGTCCGGCTTCAGGAGCGTACTGAAGTCCAGCCGCGACGAGGCCCCGGACCCGGCGCGCTTCTCCAAAGCGATCAGCCGGTCGCGCAGGGCGGACAGCCGGACGGCCAAGCCGTTCGCCGTCTTGCGTTTCTTGAGCACCGGATCGTCCATGGGGTTGCCGGAGTAGTCGATGGCCAGTGAGACCTCCTGGAAGCGGTCGAGCGCCGCGATCCCGTCCTGGCCCAGGGACCGGATCGACGCGGCATGGGTCGAGGCCTCCGGGCCCCGGTACAGCAGGGAGGCCCTCTCCAGCCGGGAGCTGCGGTCTTCGAGCGCGGTCAGAGAAGCGTGGAGCGAGGTGCTCGCCTCCGGGATCCATTTCTCCGATACCGCGGCCAGGGCCTTATGGGTCTCCCATACGAGGAGGGCCAGGACGCCCAGTCTCTCATCCACTCCTTGATACTGGTGCTGGGTGCGCTGGATCAGCCGGAGGGACTCGGCCAGGTGCGGGTTCAGCCCGGCCAGGTCGGGCTTCCTGGGCAGGGCCTTGAGATAGGCCTGCGCGTCTTCCTGGAACCAGCCGATCTCCTCCAGCGAGTTCTCAAACTCGGCGCAGCGGGGGGGGAGGTCGGCGCAGACCGCCTTGACCGCGGCCGCGGACTGCTGGGCGAGGGAGGGAGCCTTGTCCGCCGCCGCCACGGCGCCCGCCCTCCCCGAGAGGAGGGCGGCCAGGGCGAAGGATAGCGTCAAGCGGGAGAGGGGTCTCATCGCCGCTATCAGGGTAACCCCGCAACCTCCGACTTTCAAGGGGGGCGACGGCCCTCTAGGGCTTCTTGGTCGCGATGAGGGTGACGGCCCGGCGGTTCCCGCGGTCGCAGCCCTCGGAGCCGTCGGTGCAATCCGGGCGTTCCTTGCCGTAGGAGATCGTCCCGATGGACCCGGGAGTCACGCCCGCGCTGACGTAATATTCCCGCACGATCTTGGCCCGCTTCTGCCCGAGGGCGAGGTTGTATTCCGCGGTCCCACGCTCGTCGGCGTGGCCCTCGATCAGGAATTGGAACTCCGGATGCTGCTTGAGCCAGGCGGCGTTGGCGCGCAGGGTGGCGGTGGCCTCGGCGGTGAGGTTGTACTGGTCGTAATCGAAGAAGACCTTCTCCAGCTCGGGCACTCCCTGGAACCGGGCGTCGCGGATGTCGCCCTCGGACATATCGTCGCCCTCGGAGTAGGACAGGCCGGCCAGGGTTCCGTCCGCCGCGCCGTCGACCCCGGAAGAACCCTTGAGGACCCCTTTCTTGGGCGTACAGGCCGCCGCGAGCAGGGCGACGGCGAGGGTCAGGATTAGATTCTTGGTCATGGGGCCTCCGTTGGCTATCATGTTATCTCATGTGAGCGCGGCGGCGGTCAAGGAGAATCCCCAATCTAAGTAGGCGCGCCATACGACCCCTGCGAACCCCGGTGAGGGGCCGTCGGAATCTCCCGGGGCGGTGACGACTCAGATGGCGGACTGTTTTTTAGCGGCGGTCCAACGGGACAACTGTGCCCGGGCACAGTTGTCCCCGCGATCCACAAGCGCGCGAAGCCTTTGACGCTGGATTACGCGCCTATCCGCAGCCGGCGGCAAGCGGCGAAAGGACGGCCCAGCGCGCCCGCTCGAAGACCTCGAAGTGGGCGTAGCCGCGCGACAACTTCAGGACCGTCTGGCCAGCGTGTCGGACCAGCTTGGCTGCCCGGCACAACAGGCGGAAGCGCAGATTCTTGATTTCGAACTTCT
>Ga0209211_10001658_pt1 | contig 41243 bp, 37 predicted proteins | sample RifGroA2_FD_183992 | JGI IMG/M metagenome (GOLD analysis project Ga0209211, IMG submission 183992) | Groundwater microbial communities from Rifle, Colorado, USA - Groundwater A2 (SPAdes) (version 2) | ecosystem: Environmental > Aquatic > Deep subsurface > Groundwater | place: Rifle, Colorado...
CCGAATGGATCCGCCGACAGGCGGAGTAGTGAGGAATCTCACCTCGCATAAAAAAATCAAAGAGTTTATGTGCATTATGCCGGATACTCATTAAAATTTAAATGCGTTGACCCTGCCACAACGTCGCACCGTCATACCGTCATCCCGTTGCACCCTCAAACTCCCCTTATTCTTCTTTAGTTTAATTCTAAATTAGCAACTATGAAATATTTCTCTTTTTTATAAAAGTATTGTTATTAAATTAACAGCGTGAATAGTCTGATGAGTTTTTCACCATTATAATAATTTAATTACTTAAAAATCAATAAGAAATGTACCAGGTAGGAAATTTAGTTAAGGAATTGTCCGCTAAGCATGGACACCAGCGGGAAAGCCTGATGCCTATTCTTCAGGGTATCGTGCAAAAGCACAGTTACCTTACCGACGAGGCAATGGTAGAGGTGGCAAAGGAACTCGATATGTCAGCGGCAGAAGTTTATGGAACGGCATCTTTTTACACATTTCTCGACACCCAGGTGAGAGGCAAATATGTTATAAGGGTTTGTAAGACAATAACATGTTCAATGAAGGGAAAGAGTGACATCGTTCATACAATTGAAGATATGTTAAGAATTAAGCCGGGAGAGACAACTCCTGACGAAATGTTTACTCTTCTGGAGACAAACTGTATAGGATGGTGTCATAAAGCACCTGCGATACTCATAAATGAGATGCCATATACTGAACTTACACCTGAAAAGATTAGTGAGATTATTAAAGATTACATGCAAAAGTAAAACAGGGACAGAGATGGAAAATAAAGGATTAAACAAAGTAGATCTTATATTCGAAAAAATAAATCCGAAAGAGGTATTGCAAAAGGCCTTTAATATGACCAGTACTGAGATTATTCAGGATATGCTTGATTCAGGCCTCAAGGGAAGGGGAGGTGCCGGATTCCCGACTGGTTTGAAGTGGAAGTACACTGCTGCTGAAAAAAGCCAGGATAAATATATTATCTGCAATGCCGATGAAGGAGAGCCGGGAACATTCAAGGACCGGGAAATACTCGACAGGGTATCAACCAAGGTTCATGGCGGAATGGCAATCGCTGGAAAGGCAATAGGGGCTAAAATGGGAATTGTTTACCTGCGGGGTGAGTACAGGTACATGCTTCCCAAAATTATGATCGAGCTTAAGGATTTTCATAAAATGATCCATGAGATCGGATATGACTTTAATATTGAGTACAGGATGGGTAGCGGAGCCTATATATGCGGCGAGGAAAGCGCTCTGTTTGAATCAATTGAAGGAAAAAGGGGGGAGCCAAGAAATAAGCCTCCCTATCCTACCGTATCAGGAGTGTTCGGGAAACCAACATCAATCAATAATGTGGAGACCCTGGTAACCGCCATGATGATCATAAATCACGGGGCTAAAAATTTCATTCAGTATGGTACAAAGGATTCAAGAGGGTCTAAAGTTTTTTCGGTATCGGGTGATACTCCCACTCCCGGTATCTTTGAGCTTGAACTGGGGATGACGGTACAGCAATTTGTTAATGAATTCGGAGATGGTGATACAAAAGCCGTCCAGGTTGGAGGAGCATCAGGATTTTGCGTTCCAAGGAAAAAATTTGTAGAGACGATAATCGGGTTTGAAGGTGTTCCTACAGGAGGATCAATGAAGCTGTTCAACAGCTCGAGGTCGATGTACAATGTCCTTCATAATTACCTCGATTTTTTTGCAGAAGAGTCTTGCGGTCAATGTACACCATGCCGTGTCGGTTGTCAGCAGCTTCTTAAAGGAATTGAAAAGGTGAAGAAAGGAGAGGTTAAATCAACATATCTTACTGAACTGACAAAACTTGCTGATACCATGAAGATTGCTGCAAAGTGCGGATTGGGACAGTCGGTGGGGAATGCATTTAAATCGATCGTTGGCAACTTCAGGGAGGAGATCATCTATTAATCATTTCTAAAAACGAGATAACTATGATAAAGCTGACTATAAATAACCAGAATATTTCTGTGGAACCCGGAACAACAGTACTTGAGGCGGCCAGAAAACTGAAAATCAATATCCCTACACTCTGTAATCATGATGACCTTTGCGTAGCCGGTAACTGCCGTGTATGTGTAGTTGAACAGACAGGAGCAAGGACTCTTATTGCTGCATGTGCCATGCCGGTTTCTGAAGGAATGGATATTCATACAAATACACTTAAGGTAAGAAATGCACGACGACATATTGTTGAGCTTCTTTTGACTGAGCACCGTGCAGACTGTACCAAATGCTATAAGAACCAGAACTGTGAATTGCAGTCACTTGCAAATGAATTTGCATTTGGTGACACAATATTTCTTGATCTTGTGGAAGATCATGATTATGCCATCGACAGCTCTTCTCCTTCATTCATAAAGGATGACAGCAAATGCATACGTTGCCAGAGGTGTGTCAGAACATGCGAGGAGTTACAGTATATCTCCGCAATAGCCGTGGCCAACAAAGGAGCTCACCAGAAGATCTCTTCATTTCATAACAGGCCTATGAGCCATGTTGTCTGTACAAATTGCGGACAATGTGTGAACCGCTGTCCCACCGGGGCTCTCGTCGAGAAAACCGCCATCGATCAGGTGTGGGATGCAATATATGATCCCGAAAAACATGTTGTTGTTCAGACTGCTCCTGCTGTCAGGATAGCTTTGGGTGAGGACCTTGGATATGAACCAGGAGAACGGGTTACTGGAAAGATGGTAAATGCTCTTAAGCAACTGGGTTTTGATTCAGTGCTTGATACTGACTTTACTGCTGATCTCACTATAATGGAAGAGGGTACTGAATTGCTGACCAGGCTTAAAAAAGCGCTCGTTGACGGTGACAAGAAGATATCTCTTCCAATGTTCACCTCATGCTCACCTGGATGGATAAAATTCATCGAGCACAAGTATCCCGAATACCTTCCAAATCTCTCTACATGTAAGTCGCCACAGCAGATGTTCGGAGCACTTGCCAAAACATTTTATGCCCAGAAACGCAATCTCGATCCTTCAAAAATAGTTTCCGTATCAATAATGCCATGTACTGCAAAGAAATTTGAAGCAGACAGACCGGAAATGAGAGCAAGCGGATACAAAGATGTGGATTATGTCCTTACTACCAGGGAGCTGGCTGTAATGATCAAGCAGGCAGGTATTGATTTCATGAACCTCGAAGAAGCTAAATATGATTCAATTATGGGTGATTCTACCGGTGCAGGTGTTATTTTCGGAGCAACAGGAGGGGTTATGGAAGCCGCCCTGCGTACAGCTTACGAAATTGTCACCGGCCGGGAAGTACCTTTCAAAAATCTGAATATCACTCCGGTTCGTGGAATGGATGGAGTTAAGGAGGCAACAGTTAAGATTGAAGGTTGCCTTGAAGAATGGAAATTCCTTGAGGGTGCTGAGCTTAAAGTGGCAATAGCTCACGGACTTGTCAATGCAAATGAAATAATGCGACAGATAAAAAATGGAACAGGTAATTACCATTTTGTAGAGATCATGGCTTGTCCCGGCGGATGTCTTGGAGGTGGAGGACAACCGATACCAACAAACGCTGCGATCAGGAAAAACCGTATGAAAGCAATCTATTCAGAAGATGAACATATGGTTCTCCGTAAGTCTCATCAGAATCCTGAAATAATTGCCATCTATAAAGATTTTCTGGGTAAGCCAAACAGCAAAGTGTCGCATGAACTGCTTCATACACACTATGTTGAAAGGGATCATTTTTAGTCTTAATAAGACCAGTCTTACTATAAAGAAACCGGCAGAAATGCCGGTTTCTTTACTTTTGCGCCATTGAGCCGTTGAGCCATTGCGCCGTTACGCCTTCTTCTGTTTTTTCATCAGCCACGCCATATTTTCACCAGGCACCCTCATTGTATTCAATCCCTCTTCATCCTTCAGAACGTCCCCCTTATTTATATTACCCGATTATATTCAGAATATCCTGAATATTAATGTCTTTAAGCGGATTGTTGCTTGAAATGAAAGTATCGGCAATCCTCGATTTCTTCTCCTGGAGCCGGACTATTTTCTCTTCTATGCTATTTGTTGTGATATATCTGTAAATAAATACGTTTTTATCCTGCCCTATCCTGTGAGCCCTGCTCATAGCCTGCATCTCTGATGCCGGGTTCCACCATGGATCAAGGATGAAAACATAGTCGGCAGCAGTCAGGTTGAGACCAAGGCCACCCGCTTTCAGTGAGACCAGGAATACCCTGTTTAAAGGATCTTTCTGAAAACTGTTGACTATCTTCTCCCTGTTTGTGCTTGCTCCTGTCAGCATAGCATACCTTATCCTCCTTTCGCTTAGAACATCCGCATATAGGTTCAGGTGTTTAACGAAGGATGAGAAGACAAGAATTTTATGACCTTCTGAGATTACGCTCTCAATATCCTGAAGTACTGTTTCAAATTTTCCCGAGCCTGAAGAGTAATCTTCAAAAGTCATTACCGGGTGATTTGATATCTGACGTAACCGCATCAGACCCTGCAGTACCACAATTGTCGATTTTTCAACACCCTCATTTTCAATACTTTTAAGAATGCTGTTCCTTACTGCCGATTTTTCTTCATCATAAATCCTGAACTGCTCCTCGGTCATATCGCAGAAAACAGTCTGTTCCGTCACCGGAGGAAGATCGCCGGCAACCATCTCTTTTGTACGCCTCAGGATAAAGGGCTTGATTATTTTCCTCAGGTTAAACTCTTTTTCATCATCACCTTCTTTTTCAATAGGTTTAGCAAATTCCCTCCGGAAAAATGACAGCTCGCCAAGCAATCCGGGATTTACGAAGTTTAATTGTGACCACAGGTCAGTGAGCGAGTTTTCAACAGGTGTTCCTGTAAGTAGCAGCTTATAATCGGATCTTAGTCTCGACATAGTACTGTAAAGTGCAGAACCAGGATTTTTAATCACCTGGCTTTCATCAAGTATTATATAGTGAAAATTAAAAGAGCTTATAAATTCAATGTCTTGTCGTACAGTGTGATAGCTTGAAATGATAATGTCAAAATCGGAGAACCATCCGGAGGTTCTCTTCCTTTGATTTCCCTTATGACTACGTACAGCCATTCCGGGTACAAACTTTTTTATTTCATTCTCCCAGTTGTAAATAAGAGATGCCGGTACAATAATAAGAGATGTCAGCTTTGACTCTTCCTCCCCGAACAGCGAAAGCTGTTCTCTGCTAACAGGTTTGTCTGAGGCTTTGTGTTTCTCTTTGTTGTACTGAAGAAGAGCAAGAGTTTGAATAGTCTTTCCCAGTCCCATATCATCTGCAAGGCATCCACCCAGCCCTGACGACTGAAGGAATACAAGCCAGTTCAGTCCTTCTGACTGGTATTGCCTCATATCGCACTTTAGCCCTGAAGGTGGCTGAATTTCAGTTATCTGGTCGGGGATAAGAAGCTTTCCCAGCTTTTCTGTAACAGGATTTTTCTCTCCCGTCAGGTTGTCTGCCAGAAGAGAGAAATGTTGTTTATGGATCCTGATTGACTCATCGGTGCTTTTCCCGAATTCGAAGATGTTTCTATACTTTGAGAACCATGTTTGAGGAAGTATGGCTATTGTGCCATCAGGCAGTATGAACTCCCTGATGCCACCCAGTATGTTCTTCCTGAATTGGATGAATGGGATCTTCCAGTCTCCAATTGTCACTATTGCATGCAGATCAAACCAGTCATTGACCATACTGCTTGATATCTCTATGCTTACAGGTTTAAGGTTATAGGCTGAATCGAGTCTTGACGAAATGCTGAAACCCGATCCGGTAATTTCATTGAAACCCTGGTTTATTGCTTCAATAATTGAGTATTTTTCGTCCGGACTCTGGTTACCTGAATCTGCCAGAGAATAATTAATATCATCATCTGAAAAAAAGCCCGTATCTTCAAGCTTTTTACGACATTCTGCTTCCCAGTTGTAATCACGGTTATATTTTCTGAAAGTGTATTTGCCACCGGTATCATCGAAGTTAGTTATTGATTTCTGTATCTCCCCCGAATAGATCATTGTTCCCTGGTATCTGTAACTCAGTATCAGAACAGGTGTTCCTTTAAGACCTGTCTCCACGACCAGGCAGGCTTTTTTTTCAGGTACGTCTTCAAGAATTTCAAACCCGGTGCCTTCTACCTTATAATTATTAACTGCATTAAGCACAAACGAGGCAAAATATTTTGCTTCTGCTTTTTTAGGGATTGCTATCTGGTCCTTTGACAGGAATGGTTTCAGTTTCGTACCGTCCACATCTGAAACAAACAGAACCCTGTGATCTGCCCTTATCAGGCAGGGCGAATTGCATACTATCTCAGCTGAACTTTTTTTAGATCAACACTTTTACCGTCTGTATCAAGGCCAAGCTTATAGCTGCTCTGATCAACATCTCTAATGAAACGGAACAGAGGAACTGCCTTTTCCGTCTCTATCTTAAGCTGATCTTCCCTGTGGAGTGTTGTAGTAGTCTTCTGAAAATATACGGGGATACCTTCATCGCGGGCTATTGAAAAGCACTTATAAATCTTTCTTTCAATAAAAGGCCTGATGAAATTGTCAATTCTGTCAGATGTAACTTTTATAAGGAACTCCTTTAAAGATTTATCTTTTGAAAAAAGTCTGAAGAGATTCCTGTCATTATATTCATTAATAATGTTTATTACTTCCCTTTCTTCAGGATCAAGAATATTTAAAGTATCTGTTCCGGGAAAAGGAGAGAGGCTCTCTTTCAGTATATAGTATTTTTTATTCAATGCAGGTTCAATGATATAGGGAATAAGAATGTATCCCCATAATCTGTGATTGGTGAGTAAAAGTGCAAATGATAAGTTTTTATTAAGTAATTCCTTTTCAGGCATTCGGATGAATTTTATGTCTGCTTAAAGTTTAATCCGGTAAAGATAGCAGGATTTTCTTTGTAGTTTTTTACGAACTTTAGGCAATAATTGTGAGAAAGATTATACATATAGATATGGATGCTTTCTTTGCATCTGTGGAGCAGCTCGATCATCCTGAACTCAGGGGAAAACCTGTTGCTGTCGGAGGAAGCGGTGAGAGAAGTGTGGTTGCTGCTGCAAGTTATGAAGCAAGGAAATTCGGAGTAAGATCAGCAATGCCCTCAACAATCGCCAGGCGATTATGCCCGGAACTGATCTTTGTACGGCATAATTTTGAAAGATACGCAGAGGTATCAGCAATGGTGATCGGTATTTTCAGGGAATATACTGACCTTGTTGAGCCCCTGTCTATTGACGAGGCATTTCTTGATGTCACGGAGGATAAAAGAAAAATAGGATCAGCTACTATAATCGCCGAAAGAATTCGACGCGAGATAAAGATAAAAACAGGACTTACCGCATCAGCCGGTATCTCGGTAAATAAATTCCTTGCCAAGATCGCTTCTAATATTAAAAAGCCTGATGGTCTTTATGTTATAAAGCCAGGCGATGCCGAAAAATTCATAGAAAATCTTCCGGTGGAAAAGTTCTACGGAATCGGCAAGGTCACTGCTGAAAAAATGCACAGGCTTGGGATACATAACGGAGCCGATCTCAAAAAATGGGATAAGGATTCACTCCTCCGAAATTTCGGTAAAGCCGGTGAGTTCTTCTATGATATAGCGAGGGGTATTGATGATCGTCCGGTGGAACCCGACCAGGAGCGCAAGTCAGTGGGAACTGAGCTTACCTATGAAAAGGACCTGACAACCAGATTCGAGATTGTGGCGGAACTCTACAAGCTTGAAATGGAGCTAATGGAGCGGCTTGAACATGCTGAAACCACTGGCAGAACCATAACTCTTAAAATTAAGTTTTCTGATTTCAGACAGATAACCAGGAGCAAGACACTTCACAATTATATTCATGATTTTGCTACCCTGCACAGAGAAGTAACATCAATAAGAAAAACACTCACTCTGGAAGGGGAGAGGATCAGGTTAATGGGTGTTACCGTCTCCAACCTTATTACGGAAGATTGTTCTGACAAACAATTACATCTGTTTGATGAATGAGTCAGTGACATACCATGGCATGTCCCTACAAATCAATACAACCCTTCAATCGACAGATATCTTTCTCCGGAATCGTAACAGAAAGTAAGAATCTTTGATCCTTTCGGTATCTCCTTAATTTTCTGATTTACAGCTGCCAATGAAGCCCCGGAAGATATTCCTATGAATAAGCCTTCTTCCTTTGCTGCCCTCTGGGCAAAACTGAATGCATCCTCCTTGCTTACCTTTATTATCCCGTCAAGTAGTTTGGTATCAAGTATCGATGGAACAAAGCCGGCACCGATCCCCTGCAGAGGATGAGGACCAGGAGCGCCTCCGCTAAGTACAGGTGAAAGTTCTGGTTCTACTGCAAATACTTTCAAATTCGGGAATTTCTTCTTCAGTACTTCGGCACAACCGGTAATATGTCCGCCGGTACCGACGCCGGTTATCAGGTAGTCAATACCTTCCGGAAAATCATTTACAATTTCCTGAGCGGTAGTTTTTCTATGGATTTCGGTGTTTGAAGGATTATCGAATTGCATTGGCATCCATGAATCGGGCGTTTCTGTAATAAGTTCCCTCGCTTTTTCAATTGCTCCTTTCATCCCTTTTTCACGTGGGGTAAGAACAAATTCAGCTCCATATGAACTCATGATTTTTCTTCTTTCGACTGACATTGATTCGGGCATTACAAGTATCAGCCTGTAACCTTTCACCGCTGCAACAATTGCCAAACCAATGCCGGTATTGCCGGAGGTCGGCTCAATTATTACACTTTTAGATTTCAATAACCCTTTCTGTTCTGCATCTTCTATCATTGAAAGTGCAATACGGTCTTTGATACTTGAACCCGGGTTCGATCTCTCAAGTTTGATCCAGACAGATACTGATGGATCAAATAGCCTGTTTATTTTAAGATGTGGCGTATTGCCGATAGTTTCAAGAATTGTGTTTACTTTCATAGTATTTAATAATAATTGTTTACATCAGATTATGAAGTTAATTGGCTCAGTATAATCTGCCTGATTTCTGATGATTATCTCACTCTTGTGGTAAGCAACAGAAAACGGGGCAATACTTTCCGTAAGCCATACATTTCCTCCGATAACACTGTTTCTTCCAACAATAGTCTCTCCCCCGAGTATAGTACTGCCGGCATAAAGAATTACATTGTCTTCGATAGTAGGGTGTCTTTTTGTGGATGCTTTACTTTTGTCCACACTTAAGGCGCCCAGTGTGACCCCCTGGTAGAGTTTTACATTATTCCCGATGATTGTAGTTTCTCCGATCACAATACCGGTTCCATGGTCAATTGAAAAAGGAATTCCTATGGTTGCCGATGGATGTATATCAATACCTGTAACCCTGTGAGCATATTCTGTGATCATTCTTGGGAACAATGGCACCGATAATTTTGAAACGAAATTGGCAATTCTGTAACAGAATATTGCAAAAAAACCAGGATATATAGCAATCACTTCAATTTGCTGTGAGGCAGCCGGATCAGACTCGAGTATAAAGTCGGCATCTCTCAGCAGTACCTTTTTAATGTTCCCCAGGTTATTGAATAATCGGCGGCAAACCTCTTCATTCTTTTCAGTAAGACCCGACAAAATTGTACAGAAATGATTCATAATACTCTTCCGGTTAAGTTCTATTTCTTCATCTGTAAAAGAATGAGTGGTCGGGAACATCATTTCGAAAACAGATTTTATAGCTTTTTCAACCGATCTTTGATTGGGGATGATTAACTTTTCCATTACTGAGTTTTTTTCTGATAGTAAATGTACAACACTTCTCTGACTTAAAGTGTTGTACATTAATAAACAAACCAACCATGACTGAAAAAAAAGATATATAATTTTATATTATGTTTAGTGCCTGTTCGAGATCGCTTTTAATATCCAGTATATTTTCAATTCCTACCGACAACCTTAAAACTCCCGGTATCACCCCTGAACTCAACTGTTCTTTCTCGGATAACTGCTGATGGGTTGTCGAAGCCGGATGTATGATCAATGTTTTTGCATCACCCACATTGGCAAGGTGGCTTATCAGTTTCAGATTATTAACCAGTTTGTCAGCGGCCTCTTTTCCGGCTTTCACTTTGAATGATAGTACTCCGCCAAATCCGTTTTTGAGATATTTTTTTGCCAGTTCATGATATGGACTGGATGCAAGGCCGGGATACTCAACATATTCTATCTTAGGATGTTTGGATAGCCATTGAGCTAATCCCAGAGCATTGTCAACATGTTTCTGAACGCGAAGCGACAGAGTCTCAAGTCCTAACAGAAGCAGAAAAGCATTGAAAGGACTTAATGAAGATCCATAGTCGCGTAATCCTTCCACACGTGCACGGATTATAAAAGCAATATTCCCGAATGGCCCCGGAGCGCCAAAAACATCCCAGAACTTCAGACCATGATAACCTTCAGAAGGTTCGGTAAACTGTGGAAATTTACCATTGGCCCAGTTGAAGTTACCTGCATCAACAATAACTCCGCCGATACTGGTACCATGTCCCCCAATCCATTTCGTGGCTGATTCCACAACAATATTGGCTCCATGTTCTATAGGCCTGAACAAATAGCCGGCTGCTCCGAATGTATTGTCAACAACAAGAGGGATATTGTGTTTTTGAGCAACTGAAGTAATCGCATTAAAATCGGGGATATTGAATTTTGGATTTCCGATTGTCTCAAGGTAAATGGCCTTTGTTTTATCATCAATAAGCTTTTCAAAGTCAGAGGGTTTATCTCCATCAACAAATTTAACACCGATGCCCAGACGTTTGAACTGAACCTTAAACTGATTATAGGTTCCACCATACAAATAAGAGGTAGATACCAGGTTGTCGCCCGCCTGCAGAATATTTGTAAGGGCAATGAACTGAGCTGCCTGACCTGATGAAGTTGCAAGTGCCGCAACCCCCCCTTCCAGGGCTGCAATCCTTTTCTCGAATACATCCGTTGTCGGATTCATTAAACGAGTGTATATATTGCCAAATTCTTTTAGTCCGAAAAGATTTGCGGCATGTTCAGAATCATTGAAAACATAAGATGTAGTCTGATATATAGGAACTGCCCTGGAATTTGTAGTCGGGTCAACAACCTGTCCTGCATGAAGCTGCAGTGTGTCAAAGTGTAAATTTTCCTGTGCCATAATCGAGTTTTAAATTAAGACACAAAGATTGATCATCAAATCAGTTCCGGGAATCCCCTGTTTATGGCATTTTATATACCATAAATGAGGTATGGTAATCAGATATGGTATTCTATCATGTTAATCCAGCCCGACTTGATGGCATACATCAGAAGTTCGGAAACACTTGAAACGCCAAGTTTTCTGAAAATGTTTTTACGGTGAGATATAACCGTATGAAAACTTATGTATTTACGCGAAGCAATTTCTTTTGTAGTCAGTCCTTCGGCGATCAACCTGACAATATCCATCTCTGATGGTGTCAGCTGACCTGTTTCTTCACCTGAGTTTTTCTTTTCATTAACCTCAAACAGAGTTTCGAGCAATTCATTTGAGTAATATTTTTTCCCTTTGACAACTGCACTAAGGGCCTCAAATATTTCCTCCTTATCGGCTGTTTTAAGTATTATATTTGTTATCCCGAGGCTATTCAACTCATGGAGTTCAGTCTTGCTCGCACTATTGGTAAGCACGATTATCTTCAATTTTGGAAAGTTTTCTCTTATCTCCTTTATTTCAGAATTACTATTCAGTTCAATACTTGAAGGATCAATTATTAAAACGGATACCTCATTATCAGTCAATGATTTAATAATTTCGTTTTTCCCGGTAGCTATTGTACCGGCCATATATGTCCCTTCGTCATTAAGGAGCCTCTTAAGCGATTCTGTTATTAAAAACTGGCTGTCGGCTATAAGTACTCTGACAGGTTTTTCGGGAGGGATCATCTTTTAGCTGGAATGATTTCAAAATGTGTGTCAGTTTACTGGTTCAGTGCATTCTGCAGATCAGCCAGAAGATCATCGATGTGTTCAATTCCAACTGATAGCCTGATAAGGTTATCTGAAACCCCAATTTTCTTACGCAGCTCTTTTGAGAAATAATCATGAGTCATCAGTGCAGAGTAGTTTGCAAGTGATTCCACGCCTCCAAGGCTGTCAGCCAGCTGGAAAATTTTTAATTTCTTAAAAAAGTTATTTGACTCAGCGAGCCCCCCTTTTATCTTAAAGGATACAACACCGCCAAAACCGGTCATTTGCTTTTTTGCAATAGCATGTCCGGGATGGCTCTCAAGGCCAGGGAAGAATACCTCTGATACGTTTGGCTGCTGTTGAAGAAACCTGGCTACCTGAAAAGCATTCTGTTCATGCTGACGCATACGAACAGCAAGTGTTTTTACACCCCGGAGTGTTAACCATGAGTCGAAAGGTGAGGGCACTGCGCCAATGGATTTCTGAACCAGGAGGATTTTGTCATATAATTCCTTGCTGTTCAGTATAATTGCGCCTCCTATCAGATCGGAATGGCCGTTTATATATTTTGTTGTGCTGTGAACAACAATATCAGCACCCAGTTTCAGAGGTTTCTGAAAATATGGTGATAAAAATGTATTATCAACCACAACTGATGCATTCTTTTTGTGACTTATTTCAGAAATAGCTTTAATGTCAAATATCTTCAGTGTGGGATTTGTAGGAGTCTCTATCCAGACCATTTTAGTGGAGGGTAGAAATGATTTCCGGATCAGCTCCATATCCGTAAAATCTGTAAAAGTAAATTTAATATTAACCGGTTCAAAAATCTCCTTTATCAACCGGTATGTACCGCCATACATATCTTCAGGTACAATTACATGATCTCCGGGATGCAATACGGACAATATCGCATGTTCAGCGGCCAGCCCTGATGAAAATGTCAGCCCGTATTTTCCTTCCTCAAGTGAGGCAAGACATGTATCGAGTGCCGTGCGGGTAGGATTCCCAACTCTTGAATACTCGTATCCTTTGTGCTTGTTTACCTCTTCCTGGGTAAATGTTGATGTCTGATAGATTGGAACAATTGTGGCGCCGGTAGCCTTGTCCGCTTCCTGACCGACCCAGATAGCCTTGGTTTCAAATTTCATTATTTGCTGAGAATTTATATTAGGTATTGCTTTTAAATTTATCAAATTTATGAAGATTCTCAGAATATTATAAGATTCCTTGTTTTTGTGATTCAGATAATACTTCGTTCATTGAACCGCTCCGATAACCTGAAAGATCGATTGTCACATAACTGAATCCTGACCTTTTACACAGTTCAGTCAGCTTCTCCCTTAAAATCCATGCTCTGTCTATTTCAGACAGAATAAATTCAAGTCTTGCAAGGTTTTCATGACTTCTGATACGGAACTGGGTGAATCCAAGTTCTCTCAAATCATATTCCGCCCTTGCCAGCCTGTCGAGCTTCTGTACTGTTATTTTCTCACCATAAGGGATCCTTGAAGCAAGACAGGCATACGACTGTTTATTGGTAGTCGGAAGATTGTACTCTGCAGAATATTTTCTTATATCATCCTTTGTAAAACCTGCCTCGGCAAGAGGAGAGATGACTCCTTTTTCTTTTTTTGCTTTAAGTCCGGGACGGTAGTCTTTCATATCTTCAGCATTGCTTCCGTCAAATACAGCATCAAAACCTTCCTTTTCTGATATATACCTGATCTTGCCAAAAAGTTCACTCTTGCAGAAATAACACCTGTCAGGCGGATTATTTACATAACCGGGTATATCTATCTCTTCCGAAATAATTATGCGGTGCTGTATTCCCATCATAACAGCAAGTGCTTTTGCCTCTTCCAGCTCATAAAAAGGTATTGTACTTGAGGTTGCAGTTATCAGTAGTAGTCTATCTCCAAAAACATCTTTGGCAACCCTTGCCAGGAAAGTGCTGTCAACACCTCCTGAAAATGCTATAACCGGATTGTTGTATTTTCTGAGGTAATCTTTGAGGTTATTTAGTTTTTCCATTTTTAACGGCTTAATTGTAGGTTTAAGAAATAATCTGCACTCAACAATAAAACAATAGATATGATGATTTGTTTATGAGATATCGTATCTCATAGTACAACTAAAAATTATTCTTTGGATCGGGACCGCCATACCGTCATACCATCTAAATAATCATTCCGGCTGCTACAGTTTCATTCGTGCCTTCATCAATGAGAATCATGCTGCCTGTGATATTGTTCTTCCTGTATGAATCGAAAAACAGGGGCTTTGAAGTTTTTATAGTGATATCAGCGATATCATTCATCCGGACAGTAGTGTTTTCAATATCCTTCTCGAGTGTGTCAATATTGAGTCTGTAGTTAACATTTTTTACAATACAACCTGACTCATTGCTGTTGATCTTTAAAAGGTATTTTGCTCCAATCCTGAGAGGTTGCTCATTGAACCAGCAAACCATAAGGTTAATATCCTGGCTTATTGCCGGGAGATCGTCAGGATCAACAATCATATCACCGCGGCTGATGTCGATCTGATCATCGAGAGATATTGATACTGAATCACCTGCAATACTTTCCGACAATGTCTTCCCGAACATATCAATGCTTTTTATTTTTGACCTGAGCATCGAAGGAAGTACCATCACTTCATCACCGGGAGCGAACACTCCACCTGCTACCCTGCCTGCATATCCCCTGTAATCGTGAAACTCTTTTGTGTGAGGGCGGATTATTGTTTGTACAGGGAATCTCTTATTCTCGGGATCTTTGTTTTTTTCTATTTCGATGGTCTCGATAAGTTTAAGAAATGTTTTTCCGTGGTACCAGGTCATATTCTCAGACCTGTCTACAACATTGTCGCCGTATTTTGCACTGATGGGAATATAATGTGCATCCCTGATTCCAAGTTTACTGACCAGCTTTCCAAGGTTAATTACAATCTTGTTAAATTCTTCCTCTGACCAGTTTATCATATCCATCTTGTTGACACAGAATATGATATGCCTGATATCGAGAAGTGACGCGATAAAAGAGTGCCTTATTGTTTGTTCAAGCACGCCCTTCCGTGCATCAATAAGTATGACGGCCAGGTCAGCTGTGCTGGCACCTGTAACCATATTGCGTGTATACTGTATGTGCCCGGGTGTATCAGCAATGATGAATTTCCGGGCAGGAGTGGCAAAGTATCGGTAGGCAACGTCAATTGTGATCCCCTGTTCCCGTTCGGCTCTTAGCCCGTCTGTTAATAATGAAAGGTCAAGTTCTTCCCTGCCAAGTCTTTTCCCTGACTGGACGATATGATCCATCTGATCTTCGAATATCGATTTACTGTCATACAGTAACCTGCCTATCAGGGTACTTTTTCCGTCATCAACACTGCCTGCAGTGGTAAACCTCAGCAGACTCTTGCTTTTTTCTTTCGGGTCAATCAACATTATTAGTCAGTTCTACTTTTACCGTAATATTACAATTAATTAGTACACGACTCACGACTCACACCTCAGAAATACCCTTCCTTCTTCCTGTCTTCCATTGCTGCCTCTGATCTCTTATCGTCATAGCGGCCGCCTCTTTCAGTAACCCTTGTAGCTGCTATCTCTGTGATTATCTCTTCAAGTGATTGTGCTTTTGACAGAGTGACACCTGTGCAGGTAATATCGCCTATTGTGCGGCAACGCACATCAGCCTCAAATACCTTCTCAGTTGGCTTGAGCTGCATAAATGGCGCCCAGGCAAGATAAGTGCCATTGCGGCTGAATATCTTCCGACGATGAGTGTAATACAGTCCGGGAAGCTTTATATTCTCATGCAGTATATACTGCCAGACGTCAAGTTCGGTCCAGTTGCTGATAGGAAACACTCTGAAGTGTTCCCCCATATTTTTTCTCCCGTTGAAAATATTCCATAGTTCAGGTCGCTGGTTTTTAGGATCCCACTGACCGAATTCATTCCTGTGAGAGAAAAACCGCTCTTTTGCCCTTGCTTTTTCCTCATCGCGTCTGCCTCCACCTATCGCCACATCAATTTTGTATTCTTCTATAGCATCAAGCAGAGTTACCGACTGGGCTTTGTTCCTGCTGGCATTGATTCCCTGTTCTTCATTTACCCTGCCATTGTCGATCGAGTCCTGAACCTTTGCCACAATAAGCTCACATCCGAACTCTTTTGCAAGATCATCACGGAAGGCCAGAGTCTCTTCAAAATTATGTCCTGTATCTATGTGCATCAGGGTGAAGGGTATTTTAGCAGGCCAGAATGCTCTGCGGGCAAGGTGAACGAGGACTATGGAATCCTTTCCACCTGAAAATAACAGCACTTTATTCTCGAACTGGGCTGCCACCTCACGCATAACGAAAATAGCCTCATTCTCAAGTTCTTTAAGGTGCTCATCATTTATCTGCAACGGATTCCTCATTTTAATCTTTTTTTCAATATATCTTCTTCCTTTCGCCTTTCGCTCCCGCTTTGCGGGATTTCGTCACTTCGTTCCTCAACTTCTTCCTTTCGCTCCCGCTTTGCGGGATTTCGTCACTTCGTTCCTCAACTTCTTCCTTTCGCCTTCCGCCTTTATTTTATATGACACCCGCATTCCTTCGAGCCGTCATTTTCCCACCACCAGCGACCTGCACGAAAATCTTCACCAGGCTCGATGGCTCTTGTACAGGGTTCACACCCAATGCTCACAAAACCTTTGTCGTGAAGTGAATTGTATGGTATATTGTTCTCTTTTACATATTTTTTTACATCCAGGAAAGTCCAGCTGAAAAGAGGATAAAACTTGAACAGCTTTTTATCTTCATCATATTCAAGCCAATCCATCTGACTCCTGTTATCCGACTGTTCAGCCCTGATACCTGATATCCATATCTTCATTCCGGCAAGTGCACGGGTAAGAGGAACCACCTTCCTTATTCTGCAGCATTCTTTCCTGTTCTCAACCGAGTCGAAAAAGCTGAAGGGCCCCTTTTCCGTGACAAGTTTCTCAACCGAAAGGTAATCGGGAAAATATGTATGAATTGATTTCCTGTACTTTAGAATTGTCTGGGAGAATACTTCATAAGTTTCAGGGAAAAGCCTGCCGGTGTCAAGTGTAATAACCTTTATGTCAAAATTATTACTGAATATTTTTTGGGTAAGTACCTGATCTTCGATTCCAAAGCTTGTGGTGAAGATAATCTGTTCCGGAAAGAGTGTTGCCAGTTCACTCAGACACTCCTCAACCGACTTTCCTGAAAGCCGCTTTTTCAACTCCTTTAACTTCATATCTCTTGTCATTTGTTCTTTCCCAGAATTTTATATTTATCTTGTGAATATGTGACCACACCCGTTCATGCAGGTAATAAAGGAACACTTTTGTAAATACTTCAACACCACCTATAGTTAGAGCCATCGTCAGCTTTCCGGTTATAAAATAGCTGATTATTATTGTATCAATTGTTCCGACAATGCGCCATGAAATCGCTTTCATTACACTCTTAATCGGTTTGTCGGCTCTGTCACTGATCTTTTTGACTCCTTTTGAGCTTGAATTATCGCCTGCCTGGTTTATCAATACATCGAGCATAGAATATATATTTTTAAAGACTCAAAAGTAAGCATAGGAATTGTATGATTCAATGGCTTTTATGCTCTAATATAATCAGTATTTATACATATATGCACGTATGCATATAATCCTACCAGGAGATTACTTCTCTTCCAAGCTCTTGCCCTTTACAAGATGCCTGTATTTATCGGAAAACAACACACCCATACCATGTGCCCTATCCACGTGCATCCAGAGGTTCAGATGAATTCATTTTCAGAGCTCAGGTTAATAAAAAAATCTGTTATAAAGGGGTCTTTCGAATATTTGTCAGGAATATTCGAAAATTCCCGGATATCATAATTGGCCAGGATCTGAATTTTCCGTCGGTATGGCTGCATTCAATAAAAGTTCTTTTGCATACTCCCATACACGGCGATGATGACCGAGTCCGTGTGAAACGAGGTGGTTTGCCGGGTAAAAAGATAGAAAGAAGGTTTCGACCGGCTGTTTTAGCAGATCCTCAGCAGAATTAATCTTCTCAGAAATTCTATTATTATACATTAAGTGGATTAAAAAAAAAGCAAAAGACTTAGCCTTTTGCTTTTGAACAGGCATAAAAGTTAAATCAGCTTTTTATCATCGTTTGTGCCATATCAAGTATGGTAGTATCGTCAAACGTAACAATTCCTCCACCCGGACCCTGTTCAAAATGAATACCAACGCTCTGGCCTTTGTCAAAATTTCTCCCTCCAAAGTAGTTTCTGACAGTCTCCTCATTCAGGTTAAGCTTATCTGCTATCTGTCTCATGCTACCGGAGGGTAATTGGTCTTTGATTTTCCGGAGCTCATTAAAGGTGATTGTTTTTGTCATGGTATTATTACTTTTAATGTCAGATTATAATTAGATCGTATTAATACCCAAAGTTAATCAAAAAACAAGTAATCTGAAAATTTAACTTTCCAATTTCTTCATAAGCGAGAGAAACAGTTCCAGACCCTTCTTCTTTTCGTCATTTAAGTTATAATCAATATTAAATGTAAGATATTGTTTAAGTACCTCCCCTGTAATTGCGCCTGATTCACCAATATTTCTGACAACATTATCTATATTCATAACTCCCGATTTCAGAGCCTTATTGAATTCTTCAATGAAAATACCGTCAATCTTCTTATTAGCTGTCCAGCATGCAAATACGAATGGCAGGCCGGTGAATCTCCTCCATTCACCTCCAAGGTCAGTTCCGTACCTGAAACTTTTTTCATACTCAAAGCACTGGTCTCCTATAAGGACCACAGCTTCATTTAATCCAATATTTTGAAAATCAAATCCTTTTGAGGTATTTATCCACTGGAAATTCCGTTTCCAGAAGTTTTTTGCAAGCACTTTTGAAAGGTTAACGGAGGTCCTTGACCTGTAGTCGAGGTAGATTGTATTGATATCTTCAAACGGACAGTTGCTCAACAGCATTACTGTCCTGACATTTCCATTCGATCCGATACAATAATCGCTTATTATGTGATACTCTTTCAACTTGAGTAGTGCAGCAACTGGAATAAGACCTATGTCGACCCTGTTGCCTATAAGCTTATCTGCACAGTCTGCAGGATGATCAGTTTCGAGTATTATCCGTTTTTCGAATCCGCTATACTTCAATCCATAAATAAACGGGTAGGTATTGGCATATTTAACTGCCGATATCCTGATTTTATTCATTACCATTTTTTTCAAACATCTAAAATAGTATTTTTGCATGTATACTTGTAACAATTGAAAACTCATTCTGGTTAATAATGGAATTAAATTCTCTAACAGCCATATCGCCTCTCGACGGAAGGTATAGAAGCAAGGTCGATGAACTTCATCTCTACTTTTCCGAGTACGGGCTTATAAAATACCGTCTGATGGTGGAGATTGAGTATTTTATTGCACTGTGCGGGATACCACTTCCTCAGCTGAATGATTTCAGGAAAGAAAATTTTAAACAGCTGAGATCAATTTATGAGGATTTTGATCTTTCTGATGCCGAGAAGATCAAGGAGAGAGAAAAAATAACAAATCATGATATAAAGGCAATCGAATACTTTTTGAAAGAGAGGTTTTTCCAGGCAGGGTGGGGAAGATGGAGCGAATTCATTCATTTCGGACTGACATCGCAAGACATTAACAATACAGCCATTCCTTTATCGGTAAAGGATGCTCTGATCAGCGTATATTATCCTATCCTGTATGAATTAAGAGAGACGCTTGCAACTCTTGCTGATGAGTGGAAAGATATTCCGATGCTTGGAAGAACACATGGCCAGCCTGCTTCTCCGACAAGGCTTGGAAAGGAAATACAGGTATTTATCGCAAGGATAGACGGGCAGACCAAATATTTCGGACAGATACCTTTTTCAGCTAAATTCGGAGGCGCTACAGGGAATTTTAATGCTCATAAGGTTGCCTATCCTGATATTGACTGGATCACTTTCGCCAATAACTTCGTAAATGAAGAACTGGGTCTGCAGCGGTCACATCCGACTACCCAGATCGAACATTATGATAATCTTGCCGCATTATTCGACAACATGCGCAGGATAAACACAATACTTATTGATCTTTCAAGGGATGTCTGGACATACATTTCCATGGACTACTTCTCACAGAAGATTAAGAAAGGGGAGATAGGTTCATCAGCCATGCCCCACAAAGTAAATCCTATTGATTTTGAGAACGGTGAAGGTAACCTGGGGTATGCAAATGCAATATTTGAACATCTTTCCATGAAGCTTCCCGTATCGAGGCTTCAGCGCGATCTTACTGATTCCACTGTTATCAGAAATGTTGGTGTTCCCATAGGCCATTCTGTCCTCGCATTTAGTTCCATCCTGAAAGGCCTTAACAAGCTTATTGTTAACAGTGAGAGAATGAAAACCGACCTGGAGAATAACTGGGTAGTTGTTTCTGAAGCAATTCAGACAATCCTCAGAAGGGAAGGATTTCCAAATCCTTATGAAGCCCTTCTCGAACTGACCCGTACAAATCAGAAGATTACGGGTGATTCAATAAAAAAGTTCATTGATGATCTGGATATAAGTGAAGAATTAAAGGCAGAGCTAAAAGCAATCACGCCAATGAATTATACGGGATTCTAACCTACTCTCTGCAAATGAAGAATATCAGGTTACTCCTTAAATACTTTGCCCCATACCGATGGTCCGCATTCAGGAGCATATTATACAATATTCTTGGTGGTCTGTTTGCTCTGCTTTCATTTTCCCTTGTAGTACCCTTTCTGACAATTCTTTTTAATAATCTGGGAGACGTTGCCAATCCGGGGGAATTCCAGCTAACATCCGTTTATATCCAGCAGTTCTCACGATATTACCTTTCAATTTTTATTGAAGCAAACGGTAAGTCCGGTGCTTTAATGCTGGTGGTATTTATTGTAATAGGCGCCAGCCTGTTCAAGAATACATTTATATTCCTCGCAAATAACAGTATCGCATACATCAGGGCATGCACTGTCCGTGATCTTAGAAAGAGACTTTATGACAAGTTCCTCAAACTTCCGATATCATTTTTTACTGATACGAGAAAAGGGGATGTGATGACAAGGATGTCAAATGATGTACAGGAAGTTGAGATTTCTGTAATAGCTTCACTGACAATGTTGTTCAGGGATCCGATGTATATCATAATCTTTGTGGTTTATCTGTTTGTAAGCAATTATCAGCTGACTCTGTTTGCCATGGTGCTTCTTCCGCTTAGCGGCTGGCTGATAGGAAGGGCAAGCCGTACATTAAGATCATCATCACTAATAGGACAGGAAAACCTGGGCAGGCTTCTGACAGTTGTGGAAGAGACTCTTACCGGACTTAGAATTGTAAAGGTTTTCAATGCTGAAGTGAAGATGAAAAAGCAATTCGCTTCGGCCAATGAAAGATATTCAAAGGTCTTCAAGAGAGTTACCAGGAAGTATTTCCTTGCTTCCCCGCTTAGCGAGTTTCTATCCACAATTGTTATTATGATGCTTCTTTATGCAGGAGGCAGTATGGCCCTGAAAGGTACAGGAACTATGTCCCCAGAACAGCTGATAGCCTACCTGGTCATATTTTCTCAGATTATACAACCTGCCAAGAATATAACTACAGCATATTTCAGCATTCAGAAAGGAATGGCATCAATTCAAAGGATCGACGAGATAATTGATGCAGAGGAAAAGATAATTGAGAAGGAAAATGCTGTTTCGGTTGATGGATTTAATGATTCAATTGAATTCAGAGGTGTCTGGTATGGATATAACAGTGAACCGGTGCTGAAAGAGATAAACCTTAAAATCAAAAAGGGACAGACAATAGCAATTGTCGGGAAGTCTGGCGCTGGCAAATCAACACTTGCTGATCTTCTGCCACGACTAATCGATGTCGATCAGGGCAATGTGCTGGTAGATGGCATTGATGTTCGTGACATGAAGTTGAAAGAATTGAGGAACCTGATGGGATTTGTAAGTCAGCAGCCAATATTGTTTAACACTTCATTCACAGAGAATATAGCTTTCAGTATGGATGTAGCTGATAAAGATGCTGTTGAGAGTGCCGCCAGAATAGCCAATGCACATGATTTTATAATGGACACTGAATCGGGTTATGAAACACCTGTGGGTGAATCAGGCAATAAACTGAGCGGAGGTCAGAGGCAGAGAATAAGCATAGCCAGGGCAATTATGGCCAATCCACCTATACTTATTCTCGATGAGGCAACCTCAGCTCTTGATACCGAATCGGAGAGACTGGTTCAGGATGCAATACTTAACCTGATGAAGAACAGGACCTCTGTTGTAATTGCTCACAGGCTCTCAACTATCCAGCATGCAGATCTTATTGTAGTGATGGATGAAGGAAGAATAGTTGAAACTGGCAGTCATGATGAATTAATGAACAGGCAGGATGGATTTTACAGGAAGCTGCATAGTTATCAGGCAATCTGAAAAGAAGGATGGAGCGATATGGCGATGGGACGATTATGCGAATTAAATGCAAAATGAAGAATTAACTTAATTAGATCCCCTCCCGGGAGGGGAAGGGGTGGGTTTATTATTTATAACATATCTACTTATTTGAAAAATTAATTATATAGTATAAAGCTATGATAGTCAGAAATATAAAGTATTTATTTATTCTATTGTTATTAACATGTTCTATATCAGGAGTAAGCTCCCAGAAGGGTAAACAAACCTTCTCTTTCAGTCCGACCGAATTTCTGCTTGATGATAAACCTTTTCAGATCATAAGCGGTGAAATGCATCCCGCAAGGATCCCGGCTGAATACTGGAGGCACAGGATACAAATGGCTAAAGCCATGGGATGCAATACGATATCAGCATATATATTCTGGAACTACCATGAGTCAGAAGAGGGAGTTTATGATTTTGAAACAGGTAACCATAATCTTGCTGAGTTTTTCAGGATAGTTCAGGAGGAGGATCTGTGGCTTATAGTCCGACCCGGGCCTTATGTATGTGCTGAATGGGAATTGGGAGGCATTCCTCCTTATCTTCTGCGTATTCCCGATATAAAGCTGCGTTGTATGGATCCAAGGTATATGGCTGCAGCGGAACGATATATCGGAAAACTGGCTGAAGTGATAAAGCCTTTCATGGTAACACAGGGAGGCCGTTTGCTTATGATACAGATAGAGAATGAGTACGGAAGCTATGGAAATGACCGGGACTACATGATGAGGCTTAAGGAAGTATGGAAAAATAACGGAGTCGATGTACAGACATTTACCGGCGACGGACCAACAACATATATGCTTGAGGCAGGAACTCTTCCTGGAAGCGCTGTCGGGCTTGATCCGGGAAGCTCTATGGCTGATTTTGAACTGGCAGCCAAGATGAATCCCGGCGTGCCTGTTTTCAGCAGCGAAACATACCCGGGATGGCTTACTCACTGGGGTGAGGAGTGGGTCAGACCTGATACCTCAAAGCTTCTGAATGAGGTAAGATTCCTTATGGATAATAAAAAGTCATTCAACCTTTATGTAGTTCATGGAGGTACCAATTTCGGATTTACAGCCGGAGCAAACTCCGGTGGCAAAGGGTATGAACCTGATGTAACAAGCTACGATTATGATGCGCCAATTTCGGAGCAGGGTCAGCCAACCCCTAAGTATATGGCCCTTCGTAACCTTATAGGTTCATATCTTCCCAAGGGGAAGAAACTACCCCCCATACCTGAGCCGATACTTGCTATTGAGCTGACTGCAATAGGGCTGCAGCCTTTTAACTCAATGTGGAATCTTCTTCCTGAACCGGTCAGTTCTGTACAGCCTAAGCCTTTTGAGGCTTATGGACAGGATTATGGTTTTATTCTGTATAAGACTGAACTTATCGGACATAAATCGGGCAAACTGGTTATAACAGAGCTTCACGATTATGCTACAGTATTCCTGAATGGCAATTACATTGGAAAGATTGACAGGAGGCTGGGAGAGAATTCAATAGAGATCCCTGCAACTGATGTAAAGAACCCTGTTCTCGAAATACTGGTTGAAGCTATGGGCCGGATCAATTTTGCCCAGCATATTATTGACAGGAAGGGTATTACGGAACGAGTCACCCTTAACGGAATGACACTAATGAACTGGCAGGTGTATAATCTTCCAATGAACAGGAAAAGCATTTATGATCTCCGTTCCTCAGGAAAGAATCTTAACAAACCAGGATTAATCTTCAAGGGAAATTTCATGTCAATGGAAAAGGGAGATACTTTTTTTGATCTGTCAAATTATACCAAAGGCATTGTGTGGATCAACGGGCATAACCTTGGAAGATACTGGAACATAGGGCCGCAGAAAAGGCTTTACTGTCCCGATTCATGGATTAAAGAGGGTCTCAATGAAGTCATCATATTTGACCTTCATCAGACTGAGCCAAAACCGATATTCAGTTTTAAAACTCTTTATCAGTAAGCGGTAATCAGTAATTGGTAATCGGTAATCGGTAATCGGTAATCAGTAATCGGTAATCAGTGATCGGTAATCAGTAATCGGTAATCAGTAATCGGTAATCAGTGATCGGTAATCAGTAATCGGTAATCAGTAATTTTAACAGATACCGAATACCGGATACCGGATACCGAATACTTGTACCTCAGAACTGATGAATTAACTCAACACACTTGTCAATCAGGGGCTTCTCAACACCAGGCATAAACCTCGTAACACGTACCTCATAACCACCTTCAGGGAACATTTTATCAGTGCAGATATACCCGCTTGAACCATTGCAGTGGGTAGCAACTATTGTTCCTGAATAGGGCGAACGGTTCTTGATCTCCATACCTATTTCATTCACTAATTCACCTGAAATGCCGGAAATTACAAGTTCTCCTATCTTGAATACAGTCAGTCTGATTTCTGCATCAGATGCAGGCTCCAGTTTATCAACAGGAATATCGGCTGATGACGGTTTTTTACCCGGGAATGCCATAACACCGCTGACAGTCTGGACTTCTTTGAGAGGATATGTCTTAATATCTGCCAGAATCCTGTTAGCTTCCCTTGCCACATGAAATCCCACAGCTTCAATTTCAGTGAAATTTTTACCGGGCCCATATAACGGATTAATGTCGCCTGAAGCTCCGGCTGTAACAGCCACCACTACATCGTTTCCGATAGAATTCTTAATATGTCTTGCTGCAGCTCCCGGCCAATCGCCTGTGATAAGAGTATTATCCTGACCGCTGACTGTTCCATGGCATGGCCAGTTAACAAGTACAGCAACAGGTTTATCGTTCATATCCTCAAACCTGGCAACTACAAGGTCATGGTCGCAGGGACCTTCCGGATTCCTGCCGAGAAAGATTGTTCCATTTGCAGCAAGAGCCCTGCGGTTGATATTCATTCTGCATTCACCCTTGCTGATCCCCATCTTAACCGGTACAGGATTCATGCTTGCTGTTCTGGCCATAGTTAAAAGTCTTTCTTTCATGAATTTAACGTATGCAGGAACCGTGTTGGTAGTATCTGAATCAGTCGATCTTGGCGATGGCGCTCCATGGTTATGGGCTGCAGTAATCATAATGTTTTCCGAAGAAACGCCTGAAGCTTTTGAAATATCGGTCTTTAATTCATCAACGTATGCTGAAGTGAATCCGATCAGGTCAACGGAAATGATCATGGCTTTGATTTTTTCTCCGGAAAAATAAAGAGCTGTTGCATAAAGGCTGTCATGAACTCCTGTTGAAGGCTGGGTACGTGCAGCATAGCCTGCCATTACTGTTGGTGCCGGTGGGGTAATGTTCACCTGGCTGACTCCCATTCCGATTAACGGTTTATCCTGTGGCTTAACTTGAGCTTCTGACACTGAAGGCAGCAGAAGTATTATCATTATAATGATACCGGGTATAAGACTCTTCTTCATATCTATGATTATTAATTGGTTATTTTATCTCGAATTTTCCTTTAACTCTGATATCCTGCGATGAACCTCCAACCATCACTTCAAAGGTACCCGGCTCCACAACCCTGTCCATATATTTATTGTACAGGGACAGATCATCGTGTGTAAGCTTAAAACGAACTGTTTTCTGTTGGCCCGGTTGTAAAAGCACTTTATCAAACCCTTTGAGCTCTTTAACAGGTACTGTAACTGAAGCTATGAGATCCCTTATGTATAATTGAGCTACCTCTTTCCCTTCACGTCTGCCCGTGTTTTTTACATCAACGCTTACATGAATATCACCATGAGTACCTGTTTCAGAAGGAGTGATCTGCAGATTGGAATATTCAAATTCTGTATAGCTGAGACCGAAACCAAACTCCCATAAAGGTGTTGCAGGCATATCAGCATACGCTTTGCCCCAGCCTTCATTTATCCAATGCTCTTTTTCAGGCATATAGTTGTAATATGAAGGAAGCTGACCTGAATGCCTTGGAACTGTAATTGTAAGTTTTCCGCTTGGATTGCAATCACCGAATAGAATATCTGCAACAGCATGACCTCCCATTTCGCCGGGGATCCAGGCTTCAACTATTGCAGGAATTTTTTCTGCTGCCCATCGTATGGACAGAGGTCGCCCGTTTATCAGCACAAGAATGACAGGGGTTCCGGTTTCATAAACAGCCTTTAGCAGCTCCTCCTGCGATCCTGTGAGATCAAGGCTGGCAACATCATAGCCCTCGCCATTGGTGCCGGTTTTATCAGGAGACTGCCACTCGTTCTCTCCAAGCACTACGATTGCAATATCGGATGCTTTGGCAATCTTTCTGGCTCCTGCTATATCCTGGTATTTATCACCGATTACATCACATCCTTTTATATATTTTACAGATGTCCCTGAACCAACTTTAGCTTTAACTCCGTCGAGTACAGTTACAATTTCCTGAAGAACCACTTTGGAAGTATAGTCTCCGAGCTGGTTTTTTTCATTGTCGGCATTCGGACCGATAACCGCAATGCTTCTTATCTCCTTTTTCAGGGGAAGCAGATCTTTCTCATTTTTAAGCAGAACTATACCTTCCCTTGCAGCTTCAAGTGCAACATACTGACTCTCTTTAGTATGAGTAACATTAACGGCATAAGCAGAATCAACAAAGGGATTTTCGAACAATCCCAGCCTGAATTTCTGTTCCAGTATTCTTGTTACGGCCCGGTCAATGAGCTCCATTGAAACCTTACCCCCTTTAACATTCTCAATCATAGGCAGAATGTAGCCATCCTCATAAGATATTCCGACATCGAGGCCTGCCTTAAGTGCAAATTCGCCTGTCTCCCCGGCATTCTTTGCAAGATTCATGTAGGAAATAGTGTTGAGCCCTCCGCCTTCGCTGAGAACCAGGCCTTTAAATCCAAACTCTTCGCGTAGTATTTTAGTTAGTAGGAATTCGTTTGCATGAGTGGGGATCCTGTCTATTGCAGGGTAAGTTGCCATTACTCCGAGCGCTCCGGCAATTTTTATGCCTGTTTCCCATGGAGGCAGGAACACTTCCCTGAGAGTTCTTTCGGATATCTCCATGGCGCCCCGTTCAAGTCCGCCAGAAGGCTGGCTCTGGCCCGGATAGTGACATAATCCGGCCACCGTTTTATCCCTTGCTGACACATCGCTACCCTGTACCGCATTAACAATAGTCTTCGCCATCATCGAGCAGAACCATGGATCCTCACTGTATCCCTCCTGGTTCCTGCCAAGTCTTGGATCTCTGTTTGGTTCCACAACCAGTGTGAATATCTGATGAATACCAACTGATCTGGCCTCCCGGGCTGCGATCGTATAAATATCATTGATGAGTTTCATGTTCCATGTACTTCCCAGTGCAAGTCCTTCCGGAAAAATTGTTCCCCCCGAACACATAAGCCCGTGAGTCCCCTCCTCAGTCTGAAGCAGGGGTATTCCAAGCCTTGTTTTATTGATTGCCGTTTTCTGAAGCTCATTAAAGAAATTTGCCTGCTGAAGTGTTCCTTCATGCAGTATAGTGTTTGCAAGTGTAAAAAATCCTCCTATCGGTCCGGGCATTCCCTCGAATTTACCCTCTGTAAGCTTCCTGACTGCTTCAGTTTTTTCCTGAATTGTTTTGCCAAGCGGACCTTCATAAACACATGGCATATTAATTTGTCCGATTTTCTCTTCAAGAGTCATTTGCGTGAGGAGGTCACTTACTCTCATGGCAACAGGGTAAACAGGATTCCTGTAGAGAGGCATTTTTTCGTGTGCTTTTTCACCTCTCTTTTCTTTTACATATGAAGCAATATTGTGTACATTATCAATCCAGACTCCGTTTGCAGGATCTGATGCATATTTACAGATTGCCTCGAGTGTCTCCAGCCTCGATGTCTGAACTCCATCTACATTCATCTCATGTCCTGCAAGTACGAGCCACTGCCCACCGGCTTTTGCAGTCTCGATGAGTTTGAGGATCTGGTCAAAAGATTTCCCATCCAGTTCCATCCCTGTCAGCTGGGCCATATCGCAATAGGATGGATCGTTTGCTGCTTCATCCAGCCAGCCGCGGCCCGATTCAAACATCGAGGCAATTACAGGGATATAGCTTTTTGTGTTCACGCCTTTACCCGTGAATTTCTGTCCGCAGGGATAAGCAAAAGATACCGGGTCGATACCAAGTGCCTCTTTAATAATATTACTGGCTGAATCGAGCTCACTTTTCATTGAGAGAAGGGAATAATCTTCCAGAGCCTTCGATCTTGCCCATGTAAAATTGCCTGTACAAGGATGAACAACAGAATGATTTCCGATATCATGACCTGTTTTAACAGCTTTTTTCCAGCCGTCCAGACGTTGCATAAGACTACCGGGCGAAACGTAGAACGTACCTTTTACCCCGTATTTATCGAGCAAAGGAATTCCCTTATCAATCTGAGATAACCTGGCATCATCAAATGTAAGGCTGATGGCCATTTTTTTCCCTTCGGGCCACTGGAATGAAGATGTAACTTTTTTTGAACCGTCATCGTATGCCTGTCCTGAACATATGTCAGGAGTAATAATACTGAAAAGAGAAAGAGTTATAAGGAGAGTAGTAGTTCTTTTAATCATGATTTTCAGGTTTTTGTTGATGATTTTTTTATTTCCAGTATCGTACCGGCAATATGCCTGGTGCCGTTTTCCATATTGAAGTAGTAAGTTACAAGAACATGGTTTTTCTCAAGCATAACAGGCCCGTTATTCATTTTTCCTATGGCCGCCCGTTTGCATCAAGGTTTAGCAATGCGGCGAGCGTAAGCTGGACTGTTACTCTTGCATTGGCATAATCTACCTTATCAGCGGTATCGTCTTCAGTATGATAGTTAGGATCCCCATAAGGCATTGATCCGATGTTCAGTACTGCCCAGGGAAAACCGGCATTAATAAAGGAACCATCATCATCACCAGGTCGCTGGCTTAGATACTTTGTCTGCTGAAGGCCCAGAGCATGTCTGGTATTGAGCATGTCCATCATATCTGCAAGCCGTTCTCCCTCCGGTGTGGTATAACGTGTTACGTTTGTCATCTGCCCTGCCTGGGACGGACCTTTAACTCCTATTCCATCCATATTGATGACTGCCAGTACTTCATCACCTGAAGCTTTGATAGCCTCAGCAGCTGTTACACTGGTCCATGGTGTATGTTCCTCGTTGCAAAAGATAAACAGAATAGTATTTTTAGGCTTATAATCCTTCAAAACAATAGCCAGTTCAAGTGCACCACATGTTCCGATGGCGTTATCATTTGCTCCCGGTGATTCGATCCAGCTCTGGGAATCTTTGTGAGCCACAATAATTATAAGCTTATCAGGATACTCACTACCCACTTTTCTGGCATAGATGTTCCTGGCAATATACCATGGAGAATTTTTATGAGGAGTGACGTACTGGTGAGCAAGTGGTTTTGAAAGATCCCTGCTGAAAGCCCGTACCATTGTTGTGTCAAATGTTAGATTATAGCCTGATCTGCTGAGCTGCTTAATTATCCATTTATCCGCCTCTTCAAGGCTTGATACTTTATGACCAGGACGCGACCAGTTTAAAACACGACGCTGAAGGGTGCCGTCAGCAAGATAATATACTCCTGTGGAGATACGATCTTTATCCACCTTATAAGTCAGTTTTTTATAGATATCCTCATAACTATTGCCTTCTGTGCTGATTCCTGCCTGACCATGCAGATCCGGTACTGTGGCTGAGATGATACCAACTAAAATAAAGAGAATTCCTGAATGTTTAATGGCTCTCATATTTGATCGTTGTTTTGAGATTTATTTTATCAGCGTTTTACCCTCGCATTTCCTTTCCAGATGCTCCATACCTGTTCCTCATCGGCAGGCAGGGCATAATCAGTCAGGGAAGTTGTTGCCAGGGCTCCCGATGCCCATCCGAACTCAACCCACTTTTCAGGGCTCCACCCTTTAAGAATGGCATAGAGCATTCCTCCCACGAAGCCGTCACCGCCTCCGATACGGTCAAGTACATCAATCTCCCTTGGTTCCACAATGTGCCATTTATTGTTTTCCAGCATAAGTGCACCCCACAGATGTCTGCTGACACTTACTACCTGCCTGAGTGTTGTTGCGAATACAGAGGCATTCGGGAATGCGTCTTTCACCCTTTTGATCATCTCCTTAAAGCTCTCAATCTGTGCTGCAAGTTCTTTTCCTCCCTCTTCCGGACCCTTTATTCCAAGGCATAACTGGAAATCTTCTTCATTTCCTACAAGGATATCGGATGCTGCAGCTATTTCACAAAAAATGCTGCTGAGTTCCTTTTCCCTTCCTTTCCAGAAAGATTCCCTGTAGTTGAGGTCGAAGGAGATAAGAGTACCTGATTTTTTTGCCGTTCTGGCAAGTTCCAGGCAGAAGTTACCTGTCTCAGGCGAGAGCGCAGCAATCAGCCCTGAAAGATGCAATAACTGAACACCCTCTTGTTCAAATAGTTTCTTAAGATTGAAATTATTTACATTCAATGTTCTGCCAACCTCGCCGGCCCTGTCATTATGCACCCTCGGGCCGCGGGTTCCGAATCCGCTGTCGGCAATGTTGAACTGATGACGGAAACCCCATGGACCTCCCTGTTCAACTTCAACTCCTTCATACGTAAGATGCCGGCTTGCCAGATTGTCCTTTATCAGCCTCGCTACCGGACTATCCTTTACAAACGTAGTAAGCACCCTGACAGGCAATCCGAGATATGCTGAGATAGTTGCAACGTTTGTTTCAGCGCTGGTAGCCTGCATGAAGAATGTATTGCTGGTATGTACAGGCTGGCTGTTCAGCGGAGTGATGCGCACGCCCATGCTGGTCGGCACAACCAGTGACCATTTGAAATCCGTTTTCAGTTTCACGGTATATAAGTTTAAAGTTCAAAGTTCCAATGTTCCAGGTTTCAGGTTCCAGGGGTCTTTTGCCCTGAGCCCTGCGCCCTGCGCCCTGAGCCTTTTACTCTTTACAGGCATTTACAAATTGTGCTGCTGCTTCCTTTATTTCTTCCTCGGTTGAATTAATGTTCATTCCCCAACCTGCTCCAAGCCCTCCGTCAACAACTCCTATACTGATATTCATACTTCTGCTCAGTATATCATCGGTTTTCGGATAAGAACCTTTTGTGTGAGGCTGTCCAACGCTCTTAAGGTGTGCAAGTACGTGCTCCATATTGGCATAAACATGCCATCCGCTCTTATCCACAGTCTTTGATCCAAGTGCCGATGAAACCTTTGCTGCCTGCTCCCTTGTTTCAAATATTACTGTGCAAAGAGTTCCACAATCGCCTTCAGGATCATTCAATACTCTGAATTTGAATCCTTTTGCTTCTGATATAAGATTTTTGAAATATGCTCTTTTTTGTCTTAGTACCGAGACAATACTGTCAAGTTTCTTAAGCTGGGCAAGAGCAACTGCAGCTGTGAGTTCATTAATCCTGAAATTCAGTCCAAGTAATGAACGGTTTCCTATCTCAACACCTGTGCGGTTCGGACTATGTCCCTGATCGTGCATGCCAAATGCAATTTCGTAAAGAGATTTATCATTGGTAATTATGAATCCGCCATCGCCTGTGTTGATAGTCTTAAAGAAATTAAGCGAAAAGGCGCCGATATTACCAATTGTTCCAATCTTTTTGCCTTTATATGATGCTCCCGCTGCCTGACAGCAGTCTTCCAGCACCAGGAGATTATGCTTCCTGGCAACAGCCATTATCCTGTCCATATTACATGGATTACCAAGCATATGTACAGGCATAATAGCCTTTGTACGATCTGTAATTCTGCGCCCGATGTCGTCCGGGTCAAGTGAAAGGCTCTCATCTATTTCAGCCAGCACGGGTATAAGCCCCAGGAATACTACTGATGAATAGCTGGCAACAAAAGTATAGGCAGGAATGATTATTTCATCTCCCGGTTTAAGTCCCAGTGCAAATGCCGAGCATAAAAGAGCAGAGGTGCCTGAAGAGGTTGCAAGGGCGTGTTCAGCACCTGTATATCTGACGAGCTCATTTTCTAAGGTAAAGACTTTTTTGAGGAATTTAGGATCATTTTCATTTCCATAACGGAAAAGATAACCATCCTTCATAACCTCAAGGGCTGCTTCCATTTCCTCTTTTCCATACCAATAAGCTCCCGGACCTGGCATAATGACCTCCTTTTTAATATTAACTATAATAATAAATAATTTCCCGAAAATCAATTTTCTACCCCAAACCACCGGGAGGGGGTAAATTGATTTTCTTCGCGCCCCCCGGGGATGGGGTAAACGAAGAAAATCAATATGAGAATGATCAAAAGTAAGAATTTCCGTCATTTATTCAGCAATTGAACTGCTATTTCGGGTTAGAATAGGAATGTACTATTTGAACATCGATAGAACATTAAGTTTAAATGCCCCTAAATGACCTTTCCCAGAGGATCAGTTGTATTCAAGCCATGCAGTAACCTTACAGTATTTATCACTCCTGAATCTGATCCATCTTGAACTGAAATTTTCAGGGAATTCATATTCAAAAGTTTTCTGTGGTTCAACACTGACTTTTTTGAATTCCATCCATAGCCCCTGGCCTGTTGGATCGGTTTCAATAGTGAAGGTGACTCTGTTTTTTGAATTATGAGATAATTGCAGTTTTTTTCTGTCGTAAAAACCAATAAGATAAGGGTCCGATGGTTCCCCTGCCTTTACTTCCGAATTCTTCCACGGCCCTCCGCGATCAACTGGCTTTCCCAGCTTCCATAAATCATCTATCACACCGGCCCATACTGCAGCTTTCCTGTCATCTGAAACTATAGTATGAGCGTTGCCATCAGCTTTTTCAGTATCTATGCCGGTCATAATCAGCATTCCCCTGTATGATGCATAATCATTGATCCTGAAGCTATGCGAGCTGACCGGCCTGATCTTTGAAAATCCGTCAGCATTCTCGGCAGGGAGTTCATAAAATGTACCCATGCAATTCAGAAGGTCCCACCTTTAAATATATCGTCAGCTTCTGTTGACCTGTTGTCATTATCAGAATAAGAAAAATGTATCGTAGCTTTTGTATCGGAATCAGTAATTACCCTTATCCACTCTCCCTGATCGGATGAAGCGAATTCAGTGAAGATTGCCTGTTTTGGATTTACCCTCACAGACTTCATTTTCTGCCAGTTTCCATCACCATTAAGGTCCGTTTCAAAAGTGAATGTAACACTCCTGTTTCCATCATTATCGATCCAGACACTGCGTTTTGGCCAGACTGGAATTCTTTCTGCGCAGAGTCATCGCAACCAAACACCAGTCTTCCGTTCCATAGTGTAAAATCTCCAATGACTTTCAGGTAGGCCGAGCGTGGCCTGATCCCTTTACTGTTTCCTGATGTAAAGGTCGCAGGAAAATGCCAGAACATGCCGTGCATTTCCTGTGTGACGTCCTGGCATTGATTCGTAAGGGATTACCTTTATGTTGCCTTTGCTGTCGATTGCATATGGCCCGATAAACAGCTGTTTGCTTTCCGGATGGATCATCCTGTTCGCAGGAGTTCCTCCTATGCTTCCTTCGAATGTTTTCTGTTCAAGGTCATCAGTAATTGAGTATAACTTATCGGATGATCCAAATGGGAAGTGAGGTCCGTATGTTACCACCCATAACCTGTCAGCCCATGGGACAACTGCTCCCGTACCGCATTCACCTTCATTGTTGTATCAAGCAAGGTGAGGGTAGATGCCGCTGAATGATTTATATTCAATCTCCTTCTTAATATCTGTACAGTTTGTTAAAAGAAGAAGAACCAGGAAGGCCGTTGTATATTTTTTCATGACCTGCTAAGTATAGGTATTTTACAAGGGAGGCACTTTTTTACCACGGAGTGACACAGAGTTTTACACAGAGTTACACTGTTTTTGACTCTGTGTTAACTCCGTGAAACCTCGTGCAACTCCGTGGTTAAATTATTCTTATTCAATGTCAAACAACCTGCAAATGTGCCGGTTATAAATATTTTCATAAACGCACTTCGAAATCACCTTTTCATTAGCATCGAGCAACCTGAAATACTCATCTTTTTTCCCGGCAGCAAGCTTATAGGCTACATGAACAAGCTGTCGCATATTTAAATTGTATTTCTCATTTTCCTGATCATGTCTGAGGGCACCTGTAAACTCTTCTGCACTCCATTTCGAAACAATGATTTTTGATGGCAGGGATGATACGTTTATGTCAATAACATCAGAATATGGTGCGGTGAGCTCATCAATTTTATCAAGAGATTTTATATAGATATCCTTTGCAAATAAGAGAGCTTCTCCTCCCGATTCAGCAAGACCAATAACCTCCTCAAGCCATGTTGTGCCGGCTGTTTTTAAGTGGATCCCTTTGTCGTATTTTCTTATCAGCGATCCTATAATCGGATATATAGCGAATTTGTCTGATCCTGAGTGAATACTCATCTTAAGGTTTTCCGGGAGACCGAATTCCTTAATTGCAAAATCAATGATCTGCAGGTCAGCTTCAAACTCAGTACTGAACTGGTCAGTATCCCCGGCATAATCTACGCCTTTATTGAACCTGCCGGAGAATTTTGGTGCGATTGTCTGAAGAGGGATATTCTCAAGAGCAAGCATATTAAGAATAAAGAATAGTTCAACCGGAGTTTGCGGATGAGCTACTTCATCCATCGAAACCTCTGTAACGAAATTTCCTTTTCCTTTTGCCTTTTCGATCTTCCTGTAAATTTCCCAGGCCTTTATAGCTGCAAACAGATACTTTTCTGCGATCTTATGGATGAGAGTATCCGGTGTACTGAACGACAATTTTGTTCCCGGAACAGAGAGTTTTCCGGCATATTTCTTAACACCTGACATAAATTCACGGATCTCTTTATCTTCAGTTTTTTTCCCTATATATGAAGCTACATCTATAGTAAAGAAATCTGAGCTCTCAATGAATTTCTCGACATTATCGAGGTTTATATGATCCGCATCTGCGAAATAGGGCTTTTTATATCCTGCATTTTTTGTAACAGTATCAGCCTCAAGCCTTACATCGGAAGGTTTTGTACCAATGATAGTATGTTCCCTGTTCGATTTGTTCCATACGGGAGTTATCTCAATACCCCTGGAGGAAGCCTCCATAATGGCTTTAAGCTGAGCGCTGCCCTGGTGACCGAACCTGTCACCAAGGCCTATTGAATATTTACCGAGTTTTTTCATATTGGTTACTTAATGATTCATTTACTTCCTGCCATTTTCAGTCCAGTACCACCATTTTGTTTTTTGGTGCAAAAACAGCCATTATGATCCAGGCCAGAAGGTACATGCTAGCTGCAATGGCGAACATAACCACATAGCCTGTTTCAATATGCCCGAGGTTTTTATAATATTCAAGTATTCCTCCGGCAATATATGAAATAAAACCTCCGCCAAGCGCTCCGGCCATCCCTCCAATACCTGTAACTGAACTGACAGCTCTCTTTGGGAAGGCATCTGAAACAGTTGTGAAGATATTAGCTGACCATGCCTGGTGTGCTGATGCTGCCAGGGCAATCAGACTTACAGCGCCCCAGGTACTTATTGTTGAAGATGAGGCAAATACGATCGGAACAACCAGAAAAGCAAATATCAGCATGGCGATCTTCCTGGCCCTGTATGGAGTCATCCCTTTTTTAATAAACCAGGAGGAGAGCCATCCTCCGCCTATACTTCCAACTGTGGTCGCAGAGTAAATAAATGCAAGTGGTAATCCGAATGATTTGAGATCCAGTCCGGTTCCCCTTACCTGGGCAAGCCATCCCGGTATCCAGAAGAGGTAGAACCACCAGATGGGATCGGTAAGTCCTTTCCCTATAAAGAAAAGCCACGTTTGTCTGTATTTCAATAGTTTACTCCATTTAACAGCTTCCTGTGGTTCCTCTTTTTCTCCGGCATCACTGTTTATGTATTCAAGTTCAGCTGCAGATAGTTTTCTCTGTTTTTCAGGAATTTCATAATAGATGAACCATAAAATAATCCACACAAAACCGATTGCACCTGTAATAATGAATGCAGCCTGCCATCCCCAGGCCACTACAATGGCAGGCACAGCCAACGGCGCTACAATTGCCCCGACGTTGGTACCTGAATTGAAAATACCTGTTGCCAGCGCTCTTTCTCTTTTCGGGAACCATTCAGCTACAGTTTTGATTGCAGCCGGAAAGTTACCTGCCTCGCTTACTCCAAGGAATGCCCTCCAGAAACCAAAGCTTAGAGTCCCTTTTGCAAAAGCATGCCCCATTGCAGCAATGCTCCACAGGATTACCGATGCCCCGTATCCTATTTTTGTCCCGAATTTGTCAATCAGCCTCCCGGCAATTACCATTCCAATTGCATATGAGAGCTGGAAGGCCATAATGATCTGAGAATACTCTTTTTCTCCGATCCCAAGGTCGGATTCCAGCAGTGGCTTCAATATACCTATAACCTGTCTGTCGAGATAGTTGACAGTTGTGGCGAAGAATATCAGTGCACATACAGTCCATCTGTAGTTACCGGGTTTTTTTATTTCAGGCATGATCTTGTTATTAAATGACTGTTATACATTATATGTTGTAGACGCAGTCGTTCCACCTCTTCCTGTCCAGTTGGTATGGAAGAATTCACCCCCGGGTTTGTCAGTTCTTTCATAAGTATGTGCACCGAAATAATCGCGTTGTGCCTGCAACAGGTTGGCAGGCAGTTTTTCACATCGGTATCCGTCGTAATATCCTAATGCTGAAGATATAGAAGGTGCAGGTATTCCATTTGAAACAGCTGTTGCTACAACATTTCTCCAACCAGCCTGTGCCTTGTCAATTTTCTCTTTGAAGAATGGATAAAGAAGAAGATTTGAGATTGAAGGGTTGTTATCGAAGGCCTCTTTGATCTTTCCGAGGAATGCCGATCTTATAATACAACCGCCTCTCCACATAAGCGCAATGCCTCCATAGTTCAGGTCCCATTTGTATTCTTCTGCAGCAGCTCTCATAAGAGCATATCCCTGTGCATACGAGACTAATTTTGAGGCATATACGGCATCTTTAAGATCTGAGATAAACCTGGTTTTATCACCAGTAAACATTGGTTTCGGGCCATTTAAAATTTTGGATGCTTGTACGCGTTCTTCCTTCATTGCTGAAAGACATCTCGAGAATACAGCTTCACCGATCAGAGTCAGAGGAATACCCAGGTCGAGAGCAGTTACTGCAGTCCATTTGCCTGTACCTTTCTGTCCGGCAGTATCAAGTATTTTATCTACAAGAGGTTTTCCATCTGTGTCCTTATAAGCAAGTATGTCCCTTGTAATTTCAATCAGATAGCTGTCGAGATCACCTTTGTTCCACTCTTTGAAGACAATGTGCATCTCATCAGCATTCATATTTAACAGATCTCTCATAATCTGATAAGCTTCTGTAATAAGCTGCATATCACCGTATTCAATGCCATTGTGTACCATTTTGACAAAGTGTCCGGCCCCATTTTCACCTACCCAGTCGCAGCATGGTGTGCCATCGTCTACTTTGGCAGCAATAGCCTGGAATATAGGTTTTACGGAAGGCCAGGCCTTTTTTGATCCTCCCGGCATGATTGATGGTCCAAGCAATGCTCCTTCTTCTCCTCCGGAAACACCTGTCCCGATATATAACATGCCCTTGCTTTCAACATATGCAGTCCTCCTGTTGGTATCAGGAAAATGGGTGTTACCTCCGTCGATAATAATGTCGCCAGGGGAGAGGTGGGGGATAAGTGTATCAATCATCTCATCAACTGCTTTTCCTGCTTTTACCATTATCATTATCTTTCGCGGACGTTCCAGTGAACTGATCAGCTCTTCAATTGTATGTGCCCCGGTTATCCTTTTCCCTTTTGCCCTGCCGGCAAGGAAATCATCAACCTTCTGAGTTGTCCTGTTGAAGACTGACACCTGAAATCCTTTGCTTTCCATATTAAGCACAAGGTTTTCACCCATTACTGCCAGTCCTATTAATCCGATGTCTGATTTGTTTTTCATATTTTATGCTTTGTGAAGTTAATAATCATTGTTAAAGCTATTTGTTGCTTGTTGCTTGTTATTTACCTACCCGGCATCCAGCACCGTCGCACCGTCACACCGTTGCACCGTTGCACCGTCGCACCGTCGCACCTTCGCACCGTCACACCGTCGCACCGTCGCACCGTTGCACCGTCGCACCGTCACGCCGTCGTACCGTAATATTCTGCCACAATCTCATCCATCACCTTACTGGTACGTGCTGCTGACATACCTGTGCTTGGTGATTCCCCGGTTCCTTCAAGCGACCTTACAATTTTATCGATAAGGTAATACTGCACGTGTTCAGGACGCTCATTTATTAATTCCCTTCTACCTTTGTCGTTTGTAATTACTATATTCTCAAAATCAAAAGTTGAAAACTTTATTGATCCCTTTTCACCGATAAACTCAATTGTGTCCCTGTAACTGTAGCCAGATACATTGAAGCACCATGTGCCTGTACCGGTTATACCGTTGTTGTATTCAAGCTCTGCGGTTACGAAATCTTCTGCCTTGTACAGTCCTCCATTATTTCTCACCATCGATCTGACCTTTTTTACAGGTCCGAAAAGGTAGTCAAAGTAATCGAGCTGATGGCTGGCAAGGTCGAAAAAGTGACCACCTCCTGCTATGGCAGGATCAACCCGCCATGGAAGCTTTCCTGCCTTTTCATCTTCTGAAGCAGGCTTGAACAGCTGGATATGAAAGAACAGAACTTTGCCAATGGTACCTGTTTCAATAAGCTCCTTCACCTTAAGGAACCCCGGGAGGGCTCTCCTGTAGTAGGCAACAAATACAGGAACTCCATACTTTTCTGATGCATTGTTAATTCTTTCACATTCGGCATAGTTGAGAGCCATTGGTTTTTCGATGTAAACAGGTTTTCCGGCCTTAAGTGTTGCAATGGCATATTCTGCATGGCTTCCGGGAGGCGTGGCAACATATACAGCATTTATTTCTTCATCATTTATAAGCTTATGCGCCTCAGAGTAAACTTTAGGTACATTATGCCTCCTCGCATAATCTTCTGCCAGTGCCCTGTCCCGTCTCATAACAGCAATAAGTCTTGAACCTTTTACTTTACTGAATGCAGGACCGCTTTTAACTTCGGTTACACTCCCGCATCCTATCATGCCCCATTTTATCATAATTCAATCATAAAATTTTTAACATACGAGCTCGCAAAGTTACTACGCAAAGCTCGCTAAGAGATTTAAATATATCACTCTGCGTCCTTAGCGCTTTTCCGAGCCTGAGCGAGGGACTTTGTGTCCTGCGGGTATAAAAATAACTTTATTTTTCTACTTTGTCTTTCGAAGCCCAAAGCCCTAAAGCAGGATTCGAAATATAAAAAATCTCTTCTCCGTCAGCCAATGTGTTGAAACCATCCTTCAGTTTACCAGGATCATATTTCTTTATCATTTCTGAAAGATCAGTATACCTGAAATTTACCGATTCTATCTCTTCCTTTGACAATTTGCCAGGGCAATATGTTATTGAAAACCTGCCCTCAGAGCTGCCATGAATAAGATGTGCTGCTGCACTGAGGTTATTACGGAGTTCTTCATTCTCATTAAGTGATTTAAGGGTGGCTGGCGTACCTCTATAGCCATATTTCCTTATCAGCCTGTCTATCTCCTTATCCTCACCAAACTCTTTCAATCCGGGTGCAAGAACTATCAGTTCTCCTTTATCAGCCATTGCCATGCGGGTTCTGTAAATACTTTTATTACCCAGCCATGTGCTCCTGTATTCTGACGGATCAAGATAAACTACAACTTTGCTGAGTGGTTTTTCAACCATTGTAAAGTTGACCTTTACCGACAGTTCTGAGGCCAGTTTAAATACCTCAATATCGTCACCTATATATAACCCCCTGATGACAAGTTTGCCAGAATGGTCGCGGCCAATAACAGTCTGGATATATACTACAGGCAGATGATACATGAATTCAGAAGCCGCTTTATTGAGAAGGCTTCTTACCGGATTTTCTGCTTTTCCCATTATCCTTTCCATGCCATAAACTGCACCGACAAAATGGCTTTTATTTATCCCTTCCGGTCCGCCCGTTCCTATCAGAAGGTTTTTATTGTAATTGGCCATTCCGATCACTTCATGTGGCACCACCTGTCCGACTGACAGGATTAAATCATGTCCGCCTTTGAATACCAGCTTGTTAAGTTGAGCCGGCCAGTCATAGTCCAGCGTTCCGTTGGTTATTTCAGAAACAAATTTGCCCGGAACTGTACCGATTGTTACCACATCATTCCTCCAGTCGTGAACCCTGAAAAGATCCTTTGGAACTCCCCTGAACATCTCCTCTATTTCTTTTCCCGACATTGGTGTATGTGTCCCAAGGGCCGGAAGAATATCTTTCAGGTTTTCCCTGTAATAATTATATATCAGTGTGGTAATATCACCTGCTCTTGAGTGAAAACGTGTACAATCGGGAGGTACAACAAGTACCTTTTTTCTTTCACCCAGTTTTGCAAGAGCTGAATAGAGGCCCATCTCCAGGTCATTCTGACTTAGAGATGTACTTTCTGAACCGGTTTGAAAATATATCATATTAACAATTTATTGGTTGTATATAAGAATTAACATTCCTATACTAAACAACTGTTTCAGGTTCAAGGTTCAAGGTTCAAGGTTCAAGGTTTTAAACATTAAGCATTAAACTTTAAACTTTGAATTTTGAACCAGGAACCTATACCCCGCTGTACGCACTGAACCCCCCATCAACCGGAATCAC
>Ga0209211_10001660_pt1 | contig 41229 bp, 37 predicted proteins | sample RifGroA2_FD_183992 | JGI IMG/M metagenome (GOLD analysis project Ga0209211, IMG submission 183992) | Groundwater microbial communities from Rifle, Colorado, USA - Groundwater A2 (SPAdes) (version 2) | ecosystem: Environmental > Aquatic > Deep subsurface > Groundwater | place: Rifle, Colorado...
TTCTATTTCAGACACGTCTCGGCCGCTCCGGCGGCGGCCTCGCTAAGGGTCGGACAAATTTTTGCGCTACGCGCAAACCAAGCAAATTTGTCCTCCCATTGTCTAAAATAGAAAATACCCTCGGCCGCAACGCTCGCTTAGGGGTTTTTCTTAAGGTAGCGCATTTCGCGCTTTTTTGACGAAATGTTCAACACTCGGTGTTTAACATAATCCCCTCAATGGGAATTCAGGGATGTTCATCTCCTTTGGATGGAAACGAAAGTGGCAGTCAAAATTTGGTGCGGGGTGAGCGATGCGGTCGAGGCAATATGATTTTGAAACAATCAGAAGGCGCGATAGCACGGTTTCCGCGAAGCGGAATATCGCGCCGGATGCTTAGTGAGTGAGCCGCTGGGCGAACGAATGTGTTTCAAAATCATATTGCCGAGAAACCGTATATGCGAACGAGTGCCGTTGCTTTTTTTATGCCTTGTGGTACGAGTGAGTCATAACAGCACTTTTACATGGAAACGGGGGTTTTTCGATGGAACACCCATTTAACGAAAAAGATTTCTGGGAACGCTATTGGCGTCTTATGGTGCCGGATACAATCCCGCGCGGCGCAAAACTTCCGATATTTTCGCATGCCCTGGGTTGTAAATTATTTGCCGTAGACGGCGGAGTTTATACCGATTGGTGTTCACAGGTTGGAATTATTAATATTGGACATGGTAATCGCCTGTTCCGCAAAATTTGTTATGAGTATGAGCGTCAGAAGTATGAAGCTAATCTGCGTAATGAGCCGGAACTTTTGGAGTCGCTCATTGCTTCTGACTTTCCTTTTAGTTTTGAGATCACGGTTGATGGTAAAACCATCGAAATTTCCCAGCCCGCGCTGGTGGAAATGTTGGCGCGTCATACCTTTGGTTGCACGACGAAAATTATGAAGCAGGTGGATGGCGGAAAGATGGTAAATACCATCCTCTCTAAATTTATTCCCTGGCTCACGAAAAAACGTTTGGGCCTTGCGTTTGACGGAGCATTTCATGGAAGGCCGGGATATGCTCTTACTGCCACCATGTCCAAGTCAGTGCATAAAGAAGGATTTTTGGTTCCGGATGGCATCTTTCATCTTCCGTATCCATGCGGATCCCAAAAGGTTTTGGACGAGTGTTATCAACAACTGAAACGCCTTCCGCTTGCGGATATTGGTTATGTCATATTCGAGTTGGTACAGGGCGAGGGTGGAATCATACCGGCGGATTTTTATACCGTAGAGTTTCTTAATTATCTTTGGGGGAAAAAAATATTGCTGGTGGATGATGATATTCAAACCGGCTTCGGACGTACGGGAACCTGGTTTGCATTTCAGCAATACGGGATTAAACCGGATATCGTACTTGGTTCAAAATCATTCGCGAGCGGCTATCCGATTGCCTTTGCTGCGTTTGACAGTTTAAACCCTCGTCTGGCCGGACATGAAAATTTTCCGGAAGGCGGCGATTCAAGCACGTTTCAGTGGAATCCGGAGGGTGTGCTGAAGGCGATTGCGACGATTTATGCCTTGGAAGAAAAAAAGCCCGAATACGGAGGCGGGGACTTAGTGGGCCACGGAAAAGATATGGGAGAAATTCTGGCGATAGGAATTGAGCGCGTTATTGCCCAAAGTTTCCCTGACGGTAATTCCGCGATCGGTCTATTTTGCATCCATAGAAAACTTGGACTTCATCAGGGAGTTGAATTTCGAGAACGGCGGCCGGATGGAAGCGATATTCCGGCTCCGCAGTTTTGCGATGTCGTGCTGGCGCGTCTTCTGAAGTGCGGTATAGTTACGATGGGCGCGGGAAATAGCAATATTAATCCCACGATCCGCTTTATGCCGCCGCTGGTAGTTACCGAAAAAGAGATCGGCGAGTTCCTGCATGCGCTTGAAACATCACTTGTTCACATCCAGCATTCTATGAAGTAATCAGCAAGAACTATCGCAAAAATAGCATTATCAATTAGGAAATAAAGTTAGCTCGTTGGATGATTCATTAAACCAATTCTTATGTTGGCCAATGCGCTCCATTGGCTATTTTTATTGGGGCTGCTTGATTTTCATAAAGTTTTTGGGTATAATGGGGATGTTGTGGATAAGTATCCAGTAGCGAGTATATAGTACAAAGTATTAAGGAAAACAATTTCAGCATAAATGAGGGAATGTGCTTTTAAAAACAGTAAAAGGCGCTAAGCGCCTACAATAAGAAATTTTAAATAGTGAGTCAAGTTGCGATTGAGGCAACTGCAATTTCAGACAATGGGAGGACGTGAAAGCTTGGTTTTCGCAAAGCGAAATTTCACATCCGACCCCTAGTGAAGCCGCCGCAGGCGGATACAATAAGAGAATCCTTAAGCGAGCCGACAACTTTCTTAACGTTAAATAAAATCTATTGAGCGAGGCAACGTGCGCTTCTGCGAAATTTGCGGAGGCACGGCAACAAATATACGAACGAGGCAATAAGGGAAGCCGCGAGCGAACGTAGCGGAGGGCTCCCATTGCCGAGTGAGTAGTATTTGTCCGTGCCACAGCATTTGAGCAGAGTGCATGTTGCCGAGTGATACTTTGCCCCCCTTTCAACAATTCACCATCAAAGCCCAAGAGGCGCTCAAAAAAGCGCATGATTTGGCTTTGGAGCGTTCGCACCACCAGATTGATGTTTTGCATCTTCTGGCATCTTTGGTATTGCAGGAAGAAGGAACCGTGGACGCGATTCTGGAAAAATTGGAAATTGACGTATCGCTTTTTATGGATCGTCTGCTGGAGGTTGTGGATTCCATGCCGCGGGGCGCGGTGATTGCCACTCCTTTGGGTCAGGTTTATTTAACGCATGATCTGGCCAAAGTGATTGAGCAGGCGCATCGCGAGGCCTCGCATCTGAAGGACGAATTTATTTCAACCGAGCATTTATTCTTGTCGCTTTTGGAAATTCCTTCGCGCGCTAAAGAGGTCCTGGAGCATCATGGCTTGAATAAAGAAGCGGTGTTAAAGGCGCTCGCGGCCTTGCGCGGCGGGCAGAGGATTACCGATCCGGAACCCGAAACCAAATACAACGTTCTGGAAAAATATGCGCGTAATTTAACGCGTCTGGCGCGTCAGGAAAAATTGGATCCGGTAATCGGCCGCGACAATGAAATCCGGCGCGTAATGCAGGTTTTGTCGCGCCGCACCAAAAACAATCCGGTGCTGATTGGAGAAGCTGGAGTGGGCAAGACCGCGATTGCCGAAGGACTAGCCCAGCGGATTGTAACCGGAGATATTCCTGAAACCCTGAAAGATAAAGAATTGATTTCCATTGACTTGGCGGCAATCGTGGCCGGCACCAAATACCGTGGAGAATTTGAGGATCGCTTAAAAGCCATTATGCGCGAATTGGATCGTTCCGGCGGTAAATACATTGTGTTTATTGATGAGTTGCATACCATTGTGGGAGCGGGAGCGGCCGAAGGCGCGATTGACGCATCCAATATGTTAAAACCTGCCCTGGCGCGGGGCGAACTGCGTGCTATTGGCGCTACCACTCTTAAAGAGTATCAGCGCTATATTGAACGCGATCCGGCTCTCGCGCGCCGGTTTCAATCGGTTTATGTGGATGAGCCGAGCGTGGAGGATACGATTTCAATTTTACGCGGACTTAAACCAAAATATGAAGCGCACCACGGAGTGCGTATTACGGATTCAGCCCTAATTTCTGCGGCCGAACTTTCCTCCCGCTATATTACCGATAGATTTTTGCCGGATAAAGCCGTGGATTTAATGGATGAGGCGGCATCTTCCTTGCGTTTGGATATGGACAGTTTGCCCAAAGAAATTGATGAAACGCGCCGCAAGATCACGAAATTAGAAATTGAAAAAGCGGCTATAACCAATGAGAGCAACAATCATGCGGCGTCTGTCAATGCTGGAAACGGCGCAGCGCCAAGCGGCAGTAACGCAGAAACAACTCCCTCTCCTCAAGCCACCACAGTTAAAGTCAGTCGTCTTAAAGGATTGGATCATAAATCGCGGGAGCGTTTGAAAAAAATTGAGCAGGAAATTGCCCAGTTGCAAGACGGAATTAAGGAATTTGAGGCCGCTTGGAAACAGGAAAAAGATACGGCCGCGGAAGTGGGGGTTTTGAAAAAAGATCTTGACACCTCGCGCCAGGAATCGGACATTGCCGAACGCGCCGGAGAGCTGGGGAAAGTGGCGGAACTTCGTTACGGTAAAATCCCGATGCTTGAAAAAAAATTGCATGAGTCCGAAGAACGGCTGACTAAATTGCAGAGATCCCGAAAAATGCTGCGGGCCGAGGTGACGGAAGAAGATATTGCCGGGGTAGTGGCGCGTTGGACCGGAATTCCGGTGACCAAGCTTTTGGAAACCGAAGCCGCGCGGCTTCTTACTATGGAAGATGAATTAAAAAAGCGCGTGGTGGGGCAGGATGAAGCCATTCAAAAAATAGCGCATGCGGTTCGGCGCTCGCGCGCCGGAATTTCAGAAGAAAATCGTCCGATTGGATCTTTCATGTTTTTGGGCCCCACCGGCGTGGGCAAAACCGAACTTGCCAAGGCCCTGGCGGAATTTTTGTTCTCTGACGAAAAATCGCTGATCAGGGTGGACATGTCCGAATATATGGAGCGGCATACGGTTTCCAAATTCATCGGCTCTCCCCCGGGCTATGTCGGGTATGAAGAAGGCGGGCAATTGACCGAACTTGTTAAGCATCGGCCGTATTCGGTAATTCTTTTTGATGAGATTGAAAAAGCCCATCCGGATGTTTTTAACGTGCTTTTGCAAATTTTGGATAACGGCCGTTTGACCGATGCCAAAGGCCGCATGGTCAATTTCAAAAATACCATTATTATCATGACATCCAACATCGGAGGGGAATATGTGAAAGAGATGGGCCATCTCGGATTTATGGGCGGGGATGAGGACAGTAAAGATCGCGCCGAGAACGAGATGAAAGAAAAAATTCGCAAATCCCTGGAGCGTAGTTTCCGTCCGGAATTTTTGAACCGGTTGGACGAAATTATCGTATTTTCTTCGCTTTCCACCGCGGTAATCCAAAAAATCGTGGAAATTCAGCTGGAAAACGTGCGGCGCCGCATTGCTTTGCGCGAAATTACGGTTTCATTCACTCCGGAGGTGAAAAAATTCATTGGCGAAAAAGGATTTGATCCGCATTACGGGGCGCGGCCCCTGAAGCGCGCGATTCAGACGCGCTTGCTTGATTCGTTGGCGCAGGAAATCATCGCCGGGCATTTGCGGCCCGGAGACGCGGTATTGCTTGATGTTAAAGATGGGACAGTGGTGTTTGGCAAGGGGGTGGGGAGGCGGCTTGGCATAGTGAAAAAACCGGTGGCAGTGGCCGTAAAAAGTTAGCACTCGCCAATCATTTTTATTATTGAATAAAAATGATTGACTCGCTAACTTTTACCGCTGGAATTGAATAAAGTTTGCTTAAAGTAGAAGTCCGTACGGACTTCTTTTGTTATTAAAAAAAATAGAGGCATTTCTGCCTCTTGTTTTATAAATTTGTTGAATTCTGAACAAGTAGGAGATCGGCCTTCGCTTCGGCGATTTCCTCTTTGCTTCGTTCATTCTTGGCGTTCAAATTGGCCATGTGAGCGTGAAGTGCGTTGATTTTGTTTTTGTCCTCCGCGATTAAGTCATCCCGTCGTTGCATGTCATACTCTTGGAACAGGACTAACTTTTGGACGTTTTCGGCCACGGTATTGTCGTAGCCACATACCCCGCAAACTACGGCCAAGACCATTCGCACTTGCTCAGCTGTCTTGGCTCCGTACTTTTTGGCGTCTCTTAATTGGTCCAGACCGAACAGCTTCTTTTCTGGCTCTACCTTTGTTACCGCCCTGGTAACAAAGGTAGTTAACAATACCGCTTGTCCTCCTTTTGGACATCTTTTTTATAAGTGAACTGTTGGCAAGTATAGCGCAGTCCGTTTTTTTTGTCACCCCCCCCGTATAAAATAATAGGCCGTCCGGTGAAGGAGGGCCTAAGGTTGAAGAAGGATAAATACCTTATGTAAACGAGCGAAAAAAGTACAATTAAACGAAGGAGGTCGGCACAAGTCGTCCGACTTGTTTAAGGGAATCGCCCCTTAGAGCGTGAAGCCGATTTGGAGTCGGCTTGATTGGGTCGGACATGATAATTCATGTCGTCCTCCTCGTCATTTCTATTTTCGCTCCGTTCTTTATATCGCGCAAGGAGGATTTATCCACACCCCATTTGCGACCAATAAAGTGCGATTCCGGCAAGATCAACATCCTCAAGTTCGACAAATGCGAATGTTGCAAGCCGTGGAATACGGGGTCGCGAGTCATGGATAGTAAGGCATTCTGTGCATACCCGGCCGTCATCCCAAGAAGCAGTTATGGGGTCGCCTGCGGGAATTTCTTCTCCGCAGTTTACGATAATTTCAGCATCTTTTGGGGGTGGATTATTAAGTTCCACCGATTCATAGATGTGTATTATCATTTCGTATCCTTGTAAAAGGCCGATTTTTTAATTCATTACATCATACCGTAAAATAGTAATTTTGTCTATACTTAGTCGGAGCAGACCCGAACCCTAAACACCGGGTGTTTTTTCATTCAACATCCGGTGTTGACGGACAGTTTTCGGATGGTCTGCTCTCCGCATTTGAAATCGTGGGAATTTAAACGCCGATGGACAAATGTTTGCTCGGTATCGCGGTTTTGAAACACGACTCGGCCGCTCCGGCGGCGGCCTCGCTAAGGGTCGGCGCGATTTCCGCCAAAGGCGGACCAAGCAAATCGCGCCTCCCATTGTTTCAAAACCGCAATACACTCGCTTATGTTATTTTTCTTAATGTAGTGCTTAAAGCACTTTATTTTAGCCACAATACCTCGCGGCTTGCCGCGAGGATACAAACGGAAGCTAAAATATCCTGAGCGAAGTCGAAGGATTACCATCTGATACCCCGATGCTTGCATCGGGGTAGTTTATTTTTGAAGTGAGGAAATTTGAAAGCCGATGGACAGATATCATTTAGTGGACAGGTGTCACACTTCGGCTTTTTGGCTGTGCATATTGCGCGGCCGTGGTCAATCAGGCGGTAGGTTAGCGTGAACCACTCCTTTTTGGGAATCTGCGCCATCAAATCTTGTTCAATTTTTACCGGATCATTATGTTTAGAAAGTCCAAGTCGTTGGGATAATCTACGCACATGCGTATCTACCGCAATCCCCTCCACTACGCCATAGGCATTTCCCAAGACCACATTGGCGGTTTTGCGCGCAACGCCTTTTAGAGTGAGTAGTTCTTCCATGATTCGCGGCAACTTGCCGCTGAATTTTTCTTTGATGATTCGGGCGCTTTCTAAAATATTTTTGGCTTTGGCACGATAAAATCCGGCAGAGCGGATGTCCTGCTCAAATTCGCGTGAATCAGCAGATACATAGTCATCCAGCGTTAGGTATTTTTTGAAAAGTAAAGCAGTTACCTCATTCACTTTTTTATCGGTGCACTGCGCGGACAAAATCACGGCGACCAAAAGTTCCCAGTTATTGGAATAACGGAGCGCGATTTTTGAGTGCGGATATGATTTTTTCAAGCGCCGGATAATTTTCATTGTCTGCTCTTCATTTTTTGTAGTGGGTTTGTTTTTTATATAGTGTTAAACAAAAACGCCGTAGGCGTTTACATAAATTTACCCCATTTTTCAATGAAATTACAAAAAAATTCAAAGTAAGCATATGTGCGGTTGAGGCAATTAATTTTACAGACCATGACGAGGCATTGCGGGCATGGATTTCCGCCTTAGGCGGAAAGAGCAATGCCGAGTCCTGAGAAAAAATTCTCGCCGGGAAATTTTTGCGTGTCTGTAAAATTAATTGTTGAAAACCGCTCTAGCGAATCGTCCCCATCATTTTCTTTGTAATCTCCGACACCTTTTCTTTCTCCTCCGCCGTCAATTTCTCCCATAATTCCTTCTCGCTTTTTTCTGAAATTCCCAGAAGCCCGAAAACCGCCCGCACGTAATTTTGCAGATTGAGCGGCATTTGGCTGAATTCACCTTCTCCTAAAAATTCCCCGTAGTGTTTTCGCGTTGGGAGCCCCATGTGGAAATTATACGATGCGCTTTGCGTAATTTCAATACAGTTAATCGTATTAAAATATCCCGGCGGTAAAACCGGGAATTTATCATAAATACTGGTTAGTCGTAAAAATCATCCAAAGCCCGTTTTTTCCAGCTGACATTGGAACGGGCTTTTTCCAAGGCCCGCGTGAATGCATTTTTGCCTCCTTCCAAAGGATGGGCGCCTAAAAACTCTTCCGCCTCTAACACCATTCCTTCGTGGTTAAACGAACCTACTAATCCTTCAATCGCGCGCGGTAAAAGTTTTCCGACTCCGTCGCCATGGAAACGCGCGACCACGTCTTGCCAATTGGTTTTTATGAAATTCCAGGCAATCATGCCAGGTTTGTTATGGGCGCCCATGCGCTCTATCACCAGCGGCGCATCAGATGTTAAAACTTTGTCCGACATCAGAAATTCCAGCACCCGTTCAATCAGCGATTCATCATTGCATCCGGCTCCGGCCAGGGCATTAAGGATGCGCTTTTTTTCCTGATCATCGCCGGCATGCTCATATAGCGCAAGGAGCCGGTCAAGTACGGCTGAATTCCCATAGATTGCGACAATTTCATAAACTGCTCCGCGGATATCCGCGCTGATTTCGAAACCAGCATGCGCTTTTCCGAATTGTTCAAATGCTTCATTGATGGTTGGCGAGTCCTCGAATCTGCCAAGGGCAGTGATAAGCATGGGGCGGAGCATGCCGTGAAGATCCGGCTCGCCAATTTTTTTATCCCAGCCAACTCGGGATAATGCTGGACGCAGAACGTTTTGCGCAAATTCCTGAAATGCCAATAATGCGCCAAGATTCGGTACAATGCCTCGAATCTCATTAAGTGCCGATATGATCGTGGCCCACACCGCGTATTCGCGCTCGTCTCGGCATGTGTTAAGGAGTTCCAGCGCCTCTGATGTTTTGTAAAGACCGGCGCGCGCCAAAGCCACGGTGTCGTCAATCAGGCCGATGCGGTCTTTGGGATTAATGATTTCTCCGTTTCGCATGGCGTCGAGAATCCGCGAGAAAAGATCGTTTGAATACGCCACGCGATAAAATCCGGTTCGTCCGGTTATTTTGATCCAGTCGCGGTGAGTTGCGCCTTCAATGGAATCTAAAGTGTCATGGGTGACGTTTTCAATCTGCAATTCACTTGTGTTCATGATGTGGCGTGTCGGAATCGGGTTGTATTTTGTCAGGATAGTTATGGATGTGTCATTATGTCTATATTTTTCTAATAATGTTCCGTCCATGAAAAAACGATCTTTGAGGAGGAATAGCGAAATATTCCCGCTACTATTTTTTTTATTCCTGACGAATATGACCCATCGTGATTGGCTCCTTTTTCGCTTGGCCATTTTTTATTCCTTTCGACTCGGCTTTTTTGTTGTCAAAGAATAGTGTAATTTGTAGCATGGAAATAAGTTTTTGGCAAGATTTAAAAAACCAGTCGTTAGCAAACGATTGGTTTTAATTTGGGCTAATTAAGAGTGGCATATCCTTCCTCTCGGATGTCCTGTTTCTCCGTAAGCCAGAAAGCGGAAATATATTCCCGGAATTCCTGCTCCGATTTTGCCGTATCATCCGGATCGCACATCAGAAAAGTTTTACCGGGCAAATATCCATCCTCGGTACTATTTTGCAATTCTTCATTCACTGGCAGGGTGGAGAAAGCTCCGGCCATGGTCGGTTGGCACCTGAAATATCCTTTAGCTTGCGGAAACCATGATTCCAAAATTTCAAGGCGCAGTGACTGGCCATAAATGAATATCGGTTGAAGGTTGTTTTTGATGCTGTTTACAAGGTTGTCCATTTTTTCTTTGGTTTTCTGATCCGCGGCATCATAAAATTCGTTTCTTACGGCTAGTCCCCTTAACGCCTCGCTTTTATTTAAGGCGATGTCAACTTCTTCATTTGAAGCAACAAAGGTTAATTCGTAATGATCCTTGCCTGCTATTTCTTCCGGACAAATGAATAATGCCAGTATCAGGCATGCTCCGGCTAATCGCGTCATGTCTTCTGCCTCCTGTTCAATATCCGCAAGAATTCAAAGGATGCGTAAAGCTGCCGGTCCTCTTTTAGTAGTTCAAACCGCATTTTTTCATCCGGAGTCAGCGTGCTTTCTTCCTCTCCTTTTAAGTGGCCGGGAGTAATTCTTTCCGAAACAATTTCCTCGGACATAATTTTTTCCACGTCCTCGCCTTCCCCGCTGGCTATGATTATGTCTGGAATTAATCCTTTGCCTTGCAGGGTTTTGCCGTTGGGCCGGTAAATTAGTCCGTCGGTTATGGCGAAGTAATCTCCTTGCAGGACCCCTTTCCAGTATTCATCATTTTCGTAATAACCATACAGGCTCTGTGAAGTTGCTTTGCCAAAAGTGGGCATGCCGATAATCACGGCCCTGTTATTATCCTGCAGAGTGGATGCTACTATTTCCGAAGCGCTGGCAGATAGCGAGTCAACAAGTATAACCAGGGGCAATGTAATCCGCTCGCTTTCTTCCGGCCTGCTGCCGGCAGCAAAGTTTTGGATTATTCTTTTGCGCTGCACTATTTTTCCGATAAATTGTTCGCGTTCTAAAAAAAGTGCGCTGACCCTGAAAGCCTCGGTTAGGGCTCCGCCGAGATTTTTTCTTAGATCAAGAATCAGGCCAACGGTATTGGCGGGAAAATCAGAAATTATTTCGCGCATTTTAGCGGACATGCCTTTTTCAAATTGCCGCAGTTTTATATAGCCGATATTGCCGATTACATCCGAGGTTAAAATATTGTCATCAATCAATTCCCGCGTCAAAGTTATGGTAAATTCAAGCGGCGGCGGTCCTTCGCGCAACAGCGTTAGAACCACATCTTGGCCAACCTTTCCGCGTATAAGTTTGTTTACTTCGTCTTTAGAAATTCCCTTCGTAGATTTATCTTCCACCGCCAGGATGATGTCTCCCCTTTTGATTTTTCCCGATTTAATGGCCGGTCCGTTTCTGATGAGCCCGAAGATGGTTATTTTTTGGTTGATTTCTCCCATTTCTATGCCTATGCCGCCAAAGGGTTTATATGCTTTATTTTTTTTGTCTTTTTGCGCGGCCATGACATATTCGCTGTGGTAATCCAGCAAAGAAAATACCCGCGCCATCCCGCCTTGGCGGAACGCAGCGACTAATTTTTCGAAACTAACTTCTTCTACATAGCGATCTCTTATTTCTTTTAGGACTTCGAAATTCTTGTTTCCGAGTTCGCCATAGTAATTTACGCAATCCGGATCTTTTTGGCATTTTTCCGCGGTAACTTCGGAATGGGCGTAAGGCGCGAAAATCAGTATAAAAATAAGCAGGAAAGGGGCTTGTAGCAATTGTTTCATGGCAATCCATTTTTTCAAAAAGCTTAAGGTTAGTCTAACAACTCAAAAAATAAAAAGCAAACTCGCTCGTTTGTGCGGGTTTCGTCTATTGCAATTTCAGACACGACTCGGCGACTCCAGCGGTCGTCTCGCTAAAGGTCGGCGCGATTTTTCTCCGACATAATGTCGGAGAAACCGAGCAAATCGCGCCTCCCATTATCTTAAATTACAATATACAAAAACCGCAATCACTCACTTAGGGGCTTTCTTAAGGAGGGAACATTGTGTCTTTTGGTGGTAATTTTTTTTAACAAAAAAGCCCTTTTGACATGGGCTTATTTTTTCTGTCTGGACTGAAGCCATTTTTGGTAAATTTCCTTCGCCTCGGGCGACATATCGCTTTTGGGTTTGAGGAGCGTTACCGCGATTTTGATATCTGAAAGATTCATCGGAAAGTTTGCCGGTATAGGTTGTGAGGATGCCGTATGATTCAATTTCTTCCCGTATGTCGCGAGCGCGTTTCATCGCCTCGTCCGTGGTTGTGTGATCGAGCAATAAATTTGCAGAAAGTATGTCGGCAAGTTCCTGCGCCAGCCCGGTAAGATAATCATCAAGGTTCGCGGCTTCCTTATCTATCATGGCTTTTTCCGCCCGTGGCTTATATTATGAGCTGTTCTAAGCGTATCACGGTAAAAGGTCCGTGGGAATAGTATCGGTCTCGTTCTCGTTTCCTTCAAACGTAATGTTGGTTGCCGAAATCGTGGAACTTGCCAGGGCGATTATCCCGACTTTATTGGCGCGGAATAAAACACTCTCCAGCGCGGCTGATGAATTTTCCAGAAACAGCCCGTAGGACGGTTCGGATGGCGAGGGGATGTTTGGCGCCTGATGATTTTGGATGATAGAATTTTTTATAACCGCGCTGGAAGAACTTTTGAGAAAAATTCCGGCCAGATAATTATTGTCCACGACAACATTGTCCAATTCAAACGAAGAATTTTCTGCGCGCAGCGCGCCGGGGTTTGGATTGATCATGGATTTTGTCCCCCCGAATTTTATAGTTGCATGTTCCAAGCTCGACCCCGCGCTTCCATCAAGAAACGAGATATTCATCCAATCTCCCGCGGCAACGGTTGGGGTTGTGGTTCCGTCCGTATCGCCTCCGTATTCGTCATCATAGAGAGATGTAAATACTATTTTTTGATCTTCGGTCCCTATCGCATTCAAAACTCCCTGCACATTAATTCCTCCGCCTCCTTGAAATTTTAAGATCGTTCCCGGTTTTATAGTCAGAATTTTTTCGGGCTCCACCATATAGACAGTGTTTTGAATTACATATGGCAGATCGGCCCAAAGCGTAAAGTCCTTTTGAACCGTGCCCTGGATGTTAATTCCGTTAATTCCGTTTTCCATCGCCGTGTTTTCGGAAAATTCCGGGTACGCGCCAATGGATTGCGCGGCGAATGATTCATTTTGCCGGAAAATATTTTCCGTTATTTTTAACGAGTGTTCGGCTCCGGCTGATGTAAGCCGCAGGCCCATTCCGTTATTTTCAAAAGTGTTTCCGCGGATTTCTAAATTTCCGTCCGTGGCCACCAGCCCAACTCCGTCCGCCTGCCCTCCATCTGTATTATCGCGCATGACGCTGGATTCAATAACTCCGGAGGTGTTGGCAAGCCATAATCCATAGGCGCCGGATTTCTCAAACACCGAATTTTTTACCGATATATCCGTGTCATTGGCGCGCAGCATGGCCCAGGATTCGCCCAAAGAATCCGGAATTCCTCCAAAGCGAAAAATCGCATGATCAAATTGCGATCCCGGGCCGCGGAGTTTGATTGAACTCCAATCTCGCGCCTGTGGTGAGCTTGTCGAACCATCCTGATTTGTATCGCCCGCATATTCATCATCTTTGAAGGAAGTAAATACCGCCGGATTTTCCGCGGATCCGGCGGCAAGTATTTTTCCTTCAGCTAAAATGGATCCGCCTTGCAGGAACTTTATTACCGTACCCGGCTCAAGCGTAAGTGTAGCATCCGGCGTAATCGCAAAATATTGCGGAATAATATAGGGGCTGTTTTGTTTTTTCAATGTCTTGTCGGATATAAGAGCGGTGCCGCCGCGCGAAATCAGATAATTGACGGTGTTTCTAGCGCCCGGGGTGCCGTTTATTTTTACACCATCCGCATTTTTCCCGTTTTGCAAAAATCCTTGCCAAGTTCCCCAGTTTGTCGGATCCGTCCCTTCATCTTCCGGATCGTGCCGTTCCATGGAATAATACGCGCCTCCGGCTTCGCCCCCGCACCACCATCCGTTGCATGCTTCTATGGCCGGTGTTTCATCCACGGTTGAAGATGCGCGTGAAAGTTCCAGAACCTCGGCCGGATGATTTATTAGCGATCCGGTATATATTTGATGCGCTGTTTGGTCGGAAATCGTTGTTTCATCAGTTCTTTCCAATACGATAAAACCGTTTGTCGGAATCTCTCCGCTAAGTTTTATATATGGCGTGTTGTCGGTTTTGGAACGGAGCAGCCACTGGTTAAGTGTGATCGGGTACTCGGTCAGGTTTTTTAATTCAATCCATTCATCATTTGGTTGGTCGCTGGAAGTTCCCATCCAGGCGATTTCGTTGATTACGAGCGGTCGCAAATAAATTTCCACGGTTTTAGCGGTCGGGTTGCTTACGTTTCCATTTATATCAACTGCTTTGGCGGAAAAAATATATTTTGCCGGAAGCGGTGGCGTATAATATGTGGTTGAAGTCGCGCTGGTGGTTCTGGTTAAAAAATCCGGGCAGGCATTTCCCGCAGATTCGCAGGAAATCTCGTAGTATAAAAGGTCCGAGGCCACAGACGACCAGATTAAAGTGATGGTAGTGGAAGCAAGCAGGCAGGTGTCGGGCGAGAGGGAATCGGCGCACTCGTGAATATTGAGCGTTATGTCGGGCGGTTCGGTGTCCGGCGGCGGTTCCGGTTCCGGCTCTGGTTCAGATGGGGGAGTTTGAGGCGGGGGCTCGGGTGGTGACGGTTCGGGTTCAGGTTCCGGCGGGGGAGTCGTAGGTGATGGTTCCGGCTCCGGAGGCGTTGGCGCAGGTGGAGCTCCGCCTCCTCCGGCAATCGGAACAATTGAAGATGTATTGGAACTTGGCGGCGAGACAGGCGGCGCTGTAGGAATCGGATTAAACGCAATACTTACACCCGCAATCTGTGGCGGATAATTAATTCCCGACCCGCTATTTATAGTTCCCGACCTTGTGGAGGGACTACCTTGCAAATTAGTTCCCGAGCTGGTCAAGGGACTACTTTGTAAATCAGTCCCCGGTTCGTTATTTTTAGTTCCCGACTCTATGGAGGGACTACTTTCAGCATCATCTGTTCCCAAACTAAAAACACTTCCGGCCAAATTGGCTCTTGAGCCGCTAATAATAGTTCCCGAGCTTGTCGAGGGGCTACCTTGAGAATCCGCTTTTGAACCGCCCCAACTCCAATTATTCCAGAGATTGGAAATGTTTCCGGCAGTATTTGTATAAACATTTGATACCGCATTGGTGGTTGAATCCCACCAGCCGGATACGGTATTTGATACGGCGTCGTAAGTTTTTCCGATCCAGGAGCGGTTTTTGTTGTAAAGAGTTTTGGTTTGTTTTTCTTTTTCCACTTCATCCAAAAAAAGTTTAATAACTCCGGCCCCGTGCAGAACTGATTGTTTGGAAAGACGGGTCCAATAGTCGGTGAGAATTAAGTTATCTCGATCTGTTATTAAAAATTCATCTTCTTTGTCGTCTAGGGCATCTTTCCACGAGAATTCAACATTTATCCTTACAAGTTTATATAAGTCACCATTAATGTATCCGTATCCAAATTTACTAACTAAACTGTCGGATAAGTTTTCGATTCGATAAAAACTTATAACTGGAGTTTTAAATTCTTTTATAAATACTGTATCTTTACTAAAAAAATTATTGTTTGAATAATTTGCCAATGAATCAAAATAGTTTCCGATATTTGAAAAGATAATCGGTTTTTCTCCGGTTAAGGATGAATTTATGGTCTGGCGCGTGAATTTTTTGGTCCACGCCTCATACGGAGATCCTAAATCCAAAAACTGCGGATGAGCGTCATTGCGGGTATGATCCGGCACGCTGGCATCCTCAATTAAATGCAAAATATGTCCAAGCGATAAAAGTCCGCGATTTTTGTCTTCCCAGGCGTATTCATAAATTGCCCGATTCCAGGAATAATCCTTGTTTCCGGAAAAATATTCGGTAAAAATTCCGGCAGATAAATTTTCTATAATTCCCGATTGCAATTCCGAATTAGTTCCCCATGTTTTGGAACTTTCCCATTCGGATTTGGCGCCGGATGCCACCAAGGCTAGATTCGGGTCTTTGGGAAAGGCGTCATCTTCCAAAACCAACCCTCGGTTATATACCGGATCATAAAAGTGGTACAGCCAGCGGGTTTGTGTGTCTTCATCTATGCTTCCTTGAATAATTTTTTCTGCATCTGTATTGTTAATCTGTTTTTCCGGATAGGAAGCATTGAAAAACTTAACGATTTCTTGGGTTAAGGCCGGATGCGTGGTTTTATCGTCATATCCAAATGTAAAAAAAGGGAGCACAAAAAGTGTCCCTCCCCATATTATTGTATAAAAAGATTTTATTAGAAATCTACTATTTTCCATTTAGTATTGGGACCGCGACCCACCAAAATTGTTAATGCTATTTCATTTTGATCATTTGCAATATCAAATCCAATTTGTCCGTCAGAAATTGAGTATTTATATTTTTTTCGTTCTAAATCTTTAATCATCTCACCTAATAATTCCTTCTCCTTCATCACCGCTAAATCCTCGCGCCATTGTTCTTGCGCGTCCAGCACAAAATATTTGGCAGCCAAATCCGTGTCCCCGGCTTTTAGCGCGGAAATAAAAAGCGCCAGGGTCTCTTCCGGCGTATTTCCACCATAAGAGTCCTCGGCGTATTGTTTTTCAATTTCTTTTAAATTTTTCTCAACGCGGTATTCGGGCGAATAACGGTAGCGGATATACTGCATGATCAAAAGAACCAGCCCTCCCACCAGCACAATCGCAATCATCACTCCGGCAAATTTTGTCATATTTTTGAACATGGTGGTATATTATCACTACGAATTTTTTCGTCAAGCCCACTATAGAGGCGAAACCTCTATAGTAGAATATGAGATTCAATTTGCTTTAAATCATTCGGGATCCAACTTTTCATAAAATCCCCATATTCTTTAGGAGTTTTGAAAATTTCCAGCATAAGTTCTTTGTCCAAAATAGGCTTAAATCGGTTGTCACCCGTGTAATCACCATAACTAGACCACGGAAATCTTTTAAGGTATTCTTCTGTTGCTTCTCAGTTTTTTACCCCAATTTTTTTCCAATCGGGTTTTTTAAGTTCAAGCGGATTCAGATGTATATATCGCGTAAGATGGGTTAGATATCTTTCATCTTCTACATGAATTCCCTTGAAAACCCCTTGAAACAGTACACCGTTTCGTTTATGTTTGGTATTAAAATACATTGTATATCCTGTTCCAAGTTTTTGCATGAATCGTGAAATTCCCTCTTTCACACGCTGCTGAAGCAGAAGGTGATAGTGGTTCGGCATAAGGCAGAAACACAATATATTGACCAGTTTTTCTCGTGTATCTATTTGTGTCACTATAGAGGCGAAACCTCTATAGTAGAATTGAGAATTTAACAGGGGATTCACGTCATTACATGCATAGAGAAGATATAAGAATCTTTCGTATTCCCGCTCTTCTAAAAATATGGTGCGTTTATCGGTACCACGGTTATACACATGATAATACTCATCTTCGTGAAAGTTTATTTTTCTCATATCTATCACTATAGAGGTTTCGCCTCTATAGTAAATGTTGACGGAAAAGATTATTTATGATATAATTGGTATATGAATATGAATGAAATCAGCTTACCTATCAAACTTGTTATGATTTTCACCTTGCTTATGGCTGGGTTTATTGGGATGTTATCACTAGCTTATGTGGCAAGTGCCGCGACTCCATCCCTTTCTTTCAACGCTTATCCGACCACGGTTTCCGAGGGAGAGCCGGTTGCATTAACATGGCATTCAACCAATGCCGACTATTGTACGGCTTCCGGTTCCTGGTCTGGAAAATGGTTGCCTTATGGGTCAGAAAACCGTTATCCCGAGTTTTCTCAACAGGTATATACCATGGCCTGCGTGGGACCTGACGGAAAAGACAGCCAATCCGTAACCGTATATGTAACCGGCGCGCCCTCGTCTCCGAGTTCCGGTTCATCCGGCGGTGGTTCAGGTTCTGGATTTTCCGTGAACCTTTCGGTTTCTCCGAATGCTATTAATTTAGGACAATCCGCCATACTCGGATGGAGCACAGCGGGCGCAACTTCCTGTTTAGCATCCGGAGGATGGTCCGGCACGCAGACCACTTATGGATCAATTACCATAAGTCCGGCGCAGACCAAGACCTATTCCATCACCTGTTTTGGTTCGGGCGGTCAGTCCTTGACCGACAGTGAAACAATTATCGTAAATCCCGGCGGAGCGGTTCTGGGCGCATATTCCGGATTTAATACATCTTGCGCAACAAGTCCGGCCAATCCATATGTGGGGCAGGCAGTTACTTTTGCCGCAGCATCTTCCGGCGGCACGGGAACAGTAAATTATTCCTGGAGCGGAACCGTGGTGGGAAGTGGACAGACGCAAAACGCTACGTTCTCCAGTACCGGAGTTAAAACCGCAAATGTTACCGGGACCGACAGTTCGGGCAGAACTTCAAATACTTCTTGTTCGGTGACAGTTATAAACGCGCCGATAGTATCTGCTCCGGCGCCTAAGCCCGCGCCAATAGTTAAGGCCGCGGTAAAACCTAAAGAGCCGGATTATGACGCAATTTGTCTGGCGCGCGGATATGTGAAGCCGGTGACCACTGAGACCGCGGCAAAGGATGATGCTTCGGGCCAGGAAGTGACGGAAGAAAAAGCAGGTGAAGTTGCCGGAGTTGCAAATGAGCCGGATGAAAAAAAAGACCGTTCGTTTCTGGCTGCCTTGTTTTTTGGCGAGGGCGGGACGCCAGCCGGACTCAATTTCTTTATCATATTGCTTTTGATATTTGCCGCATCTTTCATAACTGTGCTGGTGATGCTTCGCAAAAACCGCGGCAAATTAGAGGCGTTAAACGGTAATCTAGAGTCGATCAAAATCAAGTGATTTTAGTTCGCCGTTATACTCTCCGCTCAAGAGTTTCGGCGCGGACACATGGAGCCGAAAAGAGAACGGGAGCCCTCCGGCAGAGCCGGTTTCCCCTGTTCTCTTTTCTCACCATGTGTAAGCCGCGCCTCCACTAATTTCGCGGAAGAGTACAATGGCTCATTTGCAGGGTTTTCTTATTGTAGCGTTGCGCGCTTATTATTGACCGCACCGTCCACTTACAGGTTCACTTATTGTAGCGCTTTGCGTCCATATTTATTTAAAATCGTCCCGCATACCGCGGGGCGGTTTTGAATTTCAACATACCCATAGGTGTATAAGTTGGGTTTGCATGGGCAACTTGTGGCATGGTAAGGGTAAAATAGATTAAAGTTCTTTTTAAATGGGATGCCATGAAGATTCCTTTACCCATTGCGTTATTGGCGTGTTTTCTTGCCTCTTCTTTATTCGCGGCAGACGCCTCAAAATCCCCGTCCGAGGTAACATTTGTGGCATCTCTTGCAGAGTTAAAAGCGGCGGAAGACGAAAAAGATAATCTGAAAGGACTCGCGGTAGCAAACGAATTTTATCGCAGTGCTCCGGAAACAGTGCGAACCGGGACTGAAGAACTTGTGAGATTTATCCTTAAGAAATTTTACCGTCCGGTATTTTTTTACGGGTTGGGACTGGACGTGCCGCGCCTTATGGATCTTTTCGGACTGGGCAAACCCAACTGCACGCCCATAGTTATGTTCGGTGTTTTCCCTACCGCAGTCATTGATAGCAGCATGTCCGTGGACGGCAGAATGGCTAGCGGGGATGTCTGGATATGCGATCGCTGGATGTATGAAAACGAATACCGCGCACTTATCACAGACACCTGGCTGCAATACAAAAAGGAATTTTCTGAAGAGGGTTACGGAGTGACGAAATAGGAGTAAAATCATAATTTATCCGCTTCGGCGGATTTTTATTTTAGCTACAATACCTCGCGGCTTGTCGCGAGGATACAAACGGAAGCTAAAATATCCTGAGCGTAGTCGAAGGATTACCATCTGATGCCCCGATGCTTGCATTGGGGTAGTTTATTAAAAAGTCCCGCGAAAATTCGCGGGCTAAACCAATTTCTTAAGTTTCATCCCGTTACAACGCAAACCATCAGGTTAAATCTCGGAAAGTTCGATTTTAATGCCGGATTTTTTGAATTTTTCGTAAAGCGCGCCACAGGTTTCGGCATCTAACGCTTCAGGGGAGTATACGCCTTTTTCTTTCAGGGTGGGCGCGGTTAGCGCAAAAATCGCAGCCGAAAGTCCGGCGGCATAAGAAATATAGTTTGCGCCGGGAAGGAGTTTATTAATCTCCGCTTGCGTGGGGAAAAGGACGTCAGCTCTCCGGATCAGCTTTTTTTTATCGGAAAAACCGGCTGTTAAAACGCTGGCCCAAAAGTGGGCGTCTCTTAATTTGCCTGACGCCGTAATTTTTTTCATCTCCTGCGGAGAGGGAACGTCAGGCCAAACTTTAGTTACAAGTTCATAGGGAGAAATCAATGCATTGCCTATCCGCACGAGCCGTTTTCTTAAAAGCCCAAGTTTAAAAAGAGTGTGAACAAATTCTATCTCGCTGCCGCCGATTTTTAGATCGACGTATTTGGTTTTTATGTATTGCGGCAGCGTGCCCACTTCTTCCTGCGAAATTAAATAGCATTTTCTATTGGTAAAAGGTTCGGGGAAGTTAAAAAGTTCTTCTTCTCCAAAATTATCTTTTTCTACGAAATGATTTTTGTCCCAAGTATATGGTTTTTGCGTGGCCTCGTCAAAAGCTATCTCTTTTGACCAGGCGGTAAAAGGGATATCGGAGCTTACGTTTTCCAAGAGCCGCACCTTAATGGAGTCCACCCGGTCAAGTTTAGAGGCCAAAAGTTTGGCTAGCAGGTTGGTTACGCCCGGAGAGGCGGAGGCGTTTATTAAACCGACTAAATTTTTGGTTTTAAATTTATCATTAAAATCCAGTTGTTCAACTTTGGCGTTGTCCCATTTGGAGGCCAAATCCTGGTAATTAGTGCCCGCTTCCAGGGCGGCATCCATCAAAAATTTGTTAAACTGCGATAATGATGCATTGATCAAAAGATCAAATCCTTTGGCAAGCAGGGCGACTTTATCTTTTTGCGTCGCATCTATTTGCTGGAGGGTGATTTTGGGATGATTAGGCAAAAATCTTTTGGCCTTTCGCGTATTAATGTCTCCGCAAACGACAGCTTCAATTTCTTTCTCTAAGCTTAAAAAATGGGCCAAAATAGACCCGGTTGCGCCTCCGCCTATGATAAGCACTTTCATATTTCCATACTATCACGTAATTCCGGATGTTCAAAAATATGTATAATGCACGGCTTGAAATGTTTATTTTCGTGTTGTAATATGCGCTAAGATGCCAATAAGAGCGTAAAGCCGGAGCATCTATGTTTTCGCTTGAATTGTTCTTTGTAATCGCACTGCTTCTGTATAGTTTATCAATCTGGTCGCATAAGATGACAGGAAAGATGCATTTTTGGATGCTATGTATTTTTGGTGCCGGACTTGCCGCTGATATTTTAGGCACAACGCTTCTTTGCGTTATAAACACTGCACGATGGCAATTTACCACACACACCATTTCGGGTTTTGCCGCGCTTATCATTATGGCCTTGCATTTCGTCTGGGCGCTGCGCGCTGTAAAAATCGGCGGTAAATTCGAGTCGTATTTTAACCGTTATTCCGTGTCTGCCTGGTTTCTTTGGTTATTTGCTTTTGTTTCCGGCATCCCGAGTATTGGTAAATGAAAGGAAGGTTGTAATGAAGCGATTGCGAATTAAAAAAATTACAAAATACAAGAATTCCGTTATAGCATTTGCGCTTGTGGCGGATTTTTTTAACCCCAAAAGCCGCTTCAAAAATGAAGCGGCTTTTGGCATATGCGAGTCGCGGGGGCCGGAATTGCACCGGCGTCTCAAGGTTATGAGCCTCGCGAGGTACTTCTCCTCTACCCCGCAAAATAATTATACCCGCGTCCTTTTTGCTTGTAAATAGCGCATTTTTTGAAAGAGATTCTACCTTACTTTTATAGTGGTCTGTTGTCGCTACCCCGTCAAGCCGTCAATGTCGGTATGTATAGATGGTCGTCTCATGGATGCCGTGTTTTTTTGCGGCTTGTTTCGGCGGTTTTTTTATTTGTCTGTCCTCGTAGCTCAATGGATGGAGCAAGCGGCCTCTACCCGCTCGGTTGCAGGTTCAAATCCTGCCGAGGACATAAATAATAGTGAGTAACAGGGTGGGGATAAAACACCTTTTTGACTTATAAACGCCGTTCTGGTAAATTGACAATATGGTCAAGTTAGTGAACCAGACCATTTTTGCCGCTAAAATAAAGGAAAAAAAGCTCTACCTATTTAGCTCAAAAGACATTCGTGCTCTTTTTGGCGTGTCTATAACGGCAACGGCTGGCTTGCTTCATAGGTATAAAAAACGCGGTTTTATTATGCAGGTCAAGCGAGGTCTTTACGCCTTTCCCGATAATCTGCCGCCGGATGCGTATATCGCCAACAGATTATATAAACCGTCGTATGTTTCTCTTGAATCTGCGCTCTCCTTTCACGGAGTTATCCCGGAGACGGTCTATGAAATCACTTCGGTTACTACGAAATCAACCCGCAGGTTTGAAGTTAAGCCCTTGGGGAAAGTTTTCTCTTATCGGAAGATAAAAAAGGCGGCGTATACCGGTCATGAGATTCAAAAACAAAAAGGGGTTGGTTTTTACATTGCCGACCCGGAAAAAGCGTTTGTGGACGTAAACTATTTCAGAATACTCAACAAGCAGAAACCGATTTCTCGGTTTCATAAGGAAAAGTTAAACGCAGAAAAAGCATTACGCTACGCAAAGTTATTCAATAACGAGAAACTGACGAGTATAATTAAAACCACGCTTAAATGATCACAGTTGAGACACTTGAAAAATTGGCGCAACAATATCAGGCCGGCGTATTTCCCAATATTGTCCGTGAATACTTTCAGCATCTGTTTTTGCAGGAGTTTTATAAATTACCAGAAGCGGAACAGATGCTTTTTAAAGGGGGCACGGCGCTTCGCGTCGTTTACGGCAGTCCTCGATTCTCCGAGGACTTGGATTTTTCATTATTCAAAGTAGCACCGCCGCAGATCAAATCGTTTGTTGAGGGTTTATTTGTGAAAGTCCTTACCGAAATTGAACGAAGTGGAGTTAAGGTAGAGATTGGCGCAAAATCTGACGCGACCACCGGCGGGTATTTCGGCGTGGCGACATTCAAAATGTTTGAATACCAGCCAGTTGGGGTTGAAATCAATGTTTCGGCGAGAAATGGCCGGGACATACGGGGCGAGGTGGATAGCGTGGCAAACGATTTTGTACCCACATATACAGTTATTCATTTACCGCAAGACGTGTTGGTTGAGGAAAAGATATTTGGCGCTTTGGTTCAGCGTAAAAAACCGCGTGATTTCTACGACTTGTATTTTATGATGCGAAGGGGTATGCTTTCCCCAGACCAGAAAAAACAGCTTGCCGAGATTAAAGACAAAATTATTGTGGATGTAAAAAGTGTTGATTTTCGCGGGGAGCTCGGGGCATTTTTACCGGCTGACCAGCAAGCGGTTATCCGCGACTTCGCGGCTATGCTTGAACGCGAACTGAACCGCCAGCTCACCATCGTTTAATTATAAAGTTGTTGTATAAGAGCAAAAGAGCTTCCCATAGGAAGCTCTTTTGCGTTGCGCCGCGTCAGACGCGGCTTCGCTGGGGAATCCGGCGATGGCCTCAACGGACTTAAATTATCTGTTTTGCTACCGACCTTATGTACATTGCGTTTTTTTAAAAAAGAGCGGTTGTACCCGCTCATTCTGAAAGAAATCGTGTTAGATAATCTCGGACGGAACGTTGGTGTGAATATTGGATTAGACACTTCAATTCATTCGGCATACGTTTAAGAATTATTTTGGCGATTTCCAAACGCTCGGCATTGTCAATCGGCGTAATCATCAGTAGCCATAGCGACAGTTCCATGCAGGCCGGGGAATGGGGATCATCCTGCGTATACGCCTCTTTTCGTTTTAGCGCGCGATCACAAAGAAATTGAATTTGTTCGGTTGGAGGCAGGAGCGCAAGCACTCTTTTGGCGCAGGACGTGCAGCCGCGGCGCTTGTTAAAGAAATAATCGAAATAATTCTTAAGCAAGGGAACGGATTCGGATTCCGGCGGAATTTTTGAAATAAAAGTCAGTACTTCAATAAGAAAACAATGAAGTCCGCCGAGCATAAAGTGATATATGTTATCTCGGTCATGGTCCGGGTCGCGGATATCGGTAAGTTCCGGCAAAACATTTGCCAAGTCGGTATTGAGATTAGATGTGTCGCCGTGGAATGGATTTCCCCAATGTTGCGCCCGTTTCAAAATCTTAGCAAGGAATAGATGTATTTCCAATGGTTTCGCCTTCTTTATCTCCTGCAACACCTCGCGGAGTTCCCCGGTGTCTTCTATAGTTTCGATCCAGCGTAAATGTGATTCTTCCGGCCACGGCATATTTTACACCCGCCAGATTGTAAAGAGTTCTTATGGTATATTATGCTTTGGTTTGAATTGAGTCAATGTGTGATTCTCAATTTAATATATCCGATAATGACGGCAATGATTCCGACGACCCCGGCGATTTTCCATAATAAAAGCCAGGAGAGTGAATCCAGAAATGAATCTTGGACTGCAATTTCCACAAAATCGGATAGGCCGAAAAGGATGAATACGGCGGCGGACGCAGAAGCGAGTTTTTTATATCTTGTTTCGGCCGTAAAGAGAATGGTCGCACAAATCGTGCCGAGTGCGATCCAGAATACGCCTTCGATTAAATTGAATGTTGTGAAGTTCATCCCGTTAGAAGTGTATTACGTGTTAAAATCGTGTTTTGACACGGAAAAATTAGTTATGATTTAACCCCGTAAAAAGTCCTGACCTAAACTTCTAACGGGATTCATTCCTTTATTTTACCACAGAGTTTTGGTATAATTAAATCAAAGGTCGGAAACAACTTTTAGCTAAAATTTAAAAAAATATGGATCCAGTACCAGAAAGACCAGATGCACCTCCACCTCCTCCGGAGCCGCCCAAAGAATCATTCATAGGTAAATACGGTGCACGTATTACCCGGAGCGAGAATGACAAGTTATTAGGACGCATGTCAATAAATAGGGGCGGAGGAGTAACTGAAAAAATAATTATTAATAAATACAGCAAAAAAGCCGATAAAATAGGTGATTGGGTTATAGAGCGTGATCCATCCAGTAAAATGGCGATAAGGGTCAAACACGAAGGAACAGGAGAAGTTAAAGACATTAAACGTTACGGCGGAGTTCCGTATATCGGAAATGAACCGCTGGGAGGAGATACGTCTTGGCTTGATTAAAAATCCGAATTTCTGCTATCGGGTGTGGATAAAGCGATTTTGGTTGGCGGCAGTTTTAAGTTATACTGTTAAGTAACGGGTCGTGTTTAGATTTTTACAGTTTAATTCTTTTTTTAATCACTATGAATTCAATATCACGTGATTTTATATCCGAGGAACCGCGCGAATACGGTTTCAAATTGGGCAGTACGATTGCTTCGGCCTTGAGCGGATTTATCGCTGGAGTGATTGTAACCGGCATTGTCTGGTATGTGATGGCGCTCGCCGGGGAATAATTTATTGTTTGTTTTTATGTGTGAAAAAATTGTCCGGTTAGCGGACGATTTTTCTTATTGTATTAATGACGCTTTTTTGGTATGCTGTAAAAAGATTTTCGCCTCCGTACCTTCACCCCATTTTTTAGGCTCTGTAGTTCAACGGTTAGAACGGAACACTCATAACGTTCAGAAGATGGTTCGACTCCATCCAGAGCCAAAGGAAAACTTTAGCCGAAGCCCAAAAACGCTTGCGGCAGGTCGAATATTTTTAGCATTTAAAAGAGAAAAATATAAATGAGAAAAGAATCTTTTAAGTCATCTGATAAATCAAAATCCAAAGAAAAAATTGAAGGAGCCGGAGAAATTTTTGACGGCATGACATCCGAAGATGAATGGAAAATTCGGGAACTTAGAAAACGCGCGGCAGATGGAGAATTGAAAGAGGCGCCCATAACCGATGAGACCGGAAAGCAGATCGGAATCCGGATTTTCGATCCGAAAAGAAAAGGCAAAATTCTTTATGAAGGATTATTTTTGGAAGAGCAGGAAAAGACTGTATCTTCCAGTAAAGACGCGGCGCATGCTATCAGGGCCTATCATGCGGCAATAGACCAGGCATCTGAAATAATTTTCAGAGAAAACAGGGAAACTAAGGAACACAAGGAGCAATAGAAAGGCACTTTTTTCGCAACTGGCGGATTTATTCGAGCTTCGTTCGCGTTTCCGGAATATCGAGTACAAAATCGGGTTTGCCCGCGAGAATTCGGAATTTGCCCTGACCGTCGTCATACGGGGTAGGCGCGAAAATTTTCTGGAGATCGTGATTATCGTACTTATCTTGATAGATATCATCCTTTATTTTTTCGGCGGATAATGTTATATTAAAGCGTCTCCCTGCTTGCCCTGTGACTTAGCGCGGGTGTGGTGTAGCCTGGTCTAACACGCCTCCCTGTCACGGAGGAGATCGTGGGTTCAAATCCCATCGCCCGCGCTAAGTTTCGGGGTCACGGAGGAGATCACCGGTTCAAATCCCGTCCGCTGCGTTTTCAAAAATTGTCACCACTTCTTATTTATGGAAAAGTTCATCCCGTTACATTTTAAAAAATCTATGGTTTTGCCACATGACATTGGCAATGACTCGCAATCATTTATTCAGGGCGGAGTATCCGGCGGAAATGTAACAGGATTCATACAAAATATCACGCGCAAAGCCGGAGCCATAATTCTTAAAAAATTTGGGATTTTGCCGCTCCATCGCTCATCTTGTCCGAAGCTGGCTGTAAAGTAACCACCATGGCTGGCGCGCCCTGGACTGTGAAATCATCAGCTCACACTCTTCTGGCCGCAAACCCGCATCTTCATAAGAAACTCTATAAAATTGTTTCGAAATGATTGTGTGGATAAAGAGTGTTGCGAACGATTCCGTTGTGTTGTATCCTAAAAAACAGTTCCTAAACCTCGGATTTCAAAGGAGGAAGAGAGATGAAAATATACAGCGGTTTTACGGTTGTGATTGCGTTCGTTGCCGCTATTTTTCTAGTCGGATGCGCCGGAGGGCCATTGACTACTCGTGAGAAAGGGGCCGGAATCGGCGCTTTTGGAGGCGCGGCTGTTGGCGCCATAATTGGCAACCAAATTGGCAAGGGGCATCCCGGAGCCGGAGCGGCTATAGGCGGAGCGCTTGGTCTTGGGGCCGGAGCACTTGTGGGTGATCAGTTGCAAGGACGCGAGAATACGCAGAAAGATTTGGAACGTCAAATCGAACTTCAGCAAAAAGAGCTTGAGCAAATGCAGCGGTGCTTAAGAGCGCTACAATCGGATGTGCGTCCTCTGCCTCCGGGCTGTTGATTCTCTTCCAATCCACCAATTTAAAAGACCACTTCTGTGGTCTTATTTTTTATGTAAAACTTTGATATTTCCAGGCGATTGAAAAATGTTTTTGCAATTCTTCCATGTAGTCGCCCATACCTTTTAAACCAAGCGCGCAGTCGGGAGCGGCGGCGCCCAATTTGGTTTCACTCAAAGCCGCAAGACGCGCCATAATGGCTACCGAAAATCCGGTTGTGCGTTCCAGGGCTGATAGTCCGGTTTTCTCGTCAAAAAGGTCAAAAAGCGTGAGAGAGGCGCGTGCCGCTAACCTACCTTCTTTAGCAATTTGGGCCTCCACTTTCATCCAGACAAGGTCCGGATTATCAGCACTTGTCGCGGGCATTAGCAGGGGTTTGATTTCATTTTCAAAATTTTCCGGCGAAATATTTTCTACGCCTTTCATGAATCCCGGCCAGCAGATGGTGCGTTTCCAGAAATTTTGCACGCCGAATGTTTGCATTGTCCACGGGGCAATGGATGTTCCGGCCGTAATAAACGCCTCCACCTCGCCGTTGTTAAAAAAATTCTTTAGTTCCGGGACTTTAATCAAACCGGCATAGGAAAACGGATTAGCCATCCGTATTGCGCCTCGCTCCAGTATGGGGGCCTGGTCGCAACAAAGATGTTGCAGGCTTTCCATGGCAAAAGGAAGTCCATAAAAAAGCGGTGGTTTGGGATTTTGGGGTACTCCGCCTACTGTGATCCAAATGTTTTTTACCAAATCAAAGATATAGATAAACAATTTTGCCCAAATCATTCCCGTACCCGGCATCAGTCCGTTGCCGGAAATTACGGAAACTCTCTTGGCCCGGGCTTCGCGGTCAAGCAGCATGAGGTTTTTAGTGACGGCGACAATTCCGCCAATATCAAGGAAATGTCTTCCGCATTCAATGGCGGATGCGGCGAGCGCGGAACTGTATTTGGCCGGAAGTGCCGAAATTATCACAGAAATTTCCGGGAAAAGGCGGAGAAAATCGTGTAAGGAATCTTTTTCAGCATTGAAATCAGTGCCAACGCATTTTTTTTCGCTGTGCCGCATGGAAATGTTGATAGTACGGGCTGTTGCGCGTGCGGTTTCACGATTTAAATCGGTTATATAAACACGGGCGGTATCCGGGAATGAGACTAAAAGATGGGCAATGGCTTTTCCAACCCCGGTTCCCATTACCTAATAAGTAAAAGGCGGGGAATGCATATCCACAAATTCCTATGTTTTTCAATGAATCCGCGGTTATCGTAGCACTATGATCTGTTTTTTTCAACTCGTTGTGCATTACTTGCCGTGTGTTATATGGTATACTAAAATAGTGCCTGATGTTAAAGAAAAATTGAATATTTTGGAAGAATGCCGTTCGATTCAGATGTCTTGGTGGCAATGTCCGCCCCTGCTTTTTATCGGCCTGGGTATAATCACTATTTTCTCGCTTATTATAACATCGGTTATTGCCTCTCGTTATTTTGAGGAGCCGGAATTTCTCACCGTGGTTGCGGTATCGGCCGAAGCCATAGTTTTTCTGGTTATTGGAAACATCATTATCGGAGGATTTAACAAGATGGCCGAAGCTAACCGCATGAAAACGGAATTTATATCCATTATTTCGCACCAGTTGCGTACTCCATTGACCGCTTTGCAGTGGACCCTGGATATTATTGAGCGCGAATTTAAAAAAAACGGGTCCGATGTGGAAGTTGTCCGTAATTTTATGGACACCCTGCGAGATACGACCCATAAAATGACGCGGCTGGTTACAACATTGTTGGATGTGAGCCGGGTGGATGCTCAAACCCTAATCTTTCATAAACAAATATTTTCTTTGGCCGTGCTTACTCAAAGAGTGGTTAAAGAATTTTCTCAGTACGCTGATTCATCCAATGTTACAATTGGCTTTGAGGTAGACGCTTTGCTCCCGGAAATTTCGGCTGATCCGGAACGTATTGAGATAGTAATACGTAATTTTATTGATAATGCCATACGCTATACCGTTAATTCCGGAAATATAAAAATTCGCATATCGCGCGCCGGAAATTCATTTGTCCGTTGGGCCATCCATGACGAAGGCATGGGCATTACGCCGCATGAACGGCGGAGGATATTTGATAAATTTTTCCGCGGAAGGAATGCGACGCTTCGTCAGACCGAAGGGTCCGGAGTGGGGCTGTATGCCGCGCGGGCCATTATAGATGCGGCCGGAGGAAAACTTGGTTTTTCGTCTGAGCCGGAAAAAGGAAGCGAATTTTGGTTTACATTACCAATTAAATAATAAAATCCGAAGCACGAAATCCTAAATCTGACTTGCTAGTCGACGAGTCATCCTGAAGGAGCGAAGCGACTGAAGGAACTCATAGGTTCCTTCGCTGCGCTCAGGACGACCTGCGGGTGGGTTTCGAATTTCGATATTCGAATTTCGAATTTACTCAATTTATGGCAAAAATTTTATTTATTGAAGATGAGGCGGCTTTGCAGAGCGCGGTGGGAAAAATATTGACGGACGAGGGCTATCAAATAATTTCGGCGCTGGACGGCGAGATCGGGCTTCGCCTGGCCCAAGATGAATTGCCGGATCTTATTTTGCTGGATTGTATTCTGCCGCGTAAAAACGGTTTTGAAGTTTTGGCTGAATTGAAGAAAGACCTCAAGACCTCCGGGATTCCGGTGATTATTCTTTCAAATCTTGAGGGAAGTGAAGATATACAGCGAATGATTGAGCTGGGCGCAACTACTTACCTTGTAAAAACCAATTATCGTTTGGAGGAGATTATGAAAAAAATAAAAGATACACTGAAATAAAAAATCCTAAGCACGAAATCAGAAACCCGAAACAATACCTAAATTCCAAATTCAAAATTCCAAACGTGTTCGGAATTTAGAATATTTGAACTTGGAATTTGTTTCGAATTTCGATATTCGAATTTCGAATTTACGTACATGAGGGTAGAAGAAAATCAACTCAAGGCCTTTATTCTTGACTCCGGACTTTTGACTCCGGATAAATTGGTTAAAGCCGAACAAGAATCAGCGAAACTCAAAAAAACCCTGCGTGAGGTGCTTTTGAATAAAGCCCTTATAAAGGAAGAAGAACTTCTGCACTTGGAGGCCTATATTCTGGGCATTCCTTTCGTGGATTTGTCGAAAGAAACCGTTGATCCGGAAATTTTGCATATTATTCCGGAGCCGATTGCGCGCAAACACAATGTTGTTTCTTTCAAAAAAAGCGGCACCAATCTCGAGGTCGCTATGCTTGATCCCGGCGATTTGCAAACGCTTGAATTTATCCGTAAAAAAGAGGGCCTGCGTATTTTGCCGCGTCTGACTACGCCCGATTCCGTCAAGCATATTTTAAAGCAATACCAGAAATCGCTGGAGGCGGAATTCGGCGAAATAATTAAAAAAGACATTGGGGATGCGGCTTTGAAATTCACTAAAGGCGGGGGAGAGGAATTGGAGGCGGAGGCGGAGGATTTGAAAAAAATGGCTGAAGACCTGCCGGTGATCCGCATCGTGGATACTTTAATCCGTCATGCCATTTTGCAGTTGGCCTCCGACATTCATATTGAGCCGCAGGAAAAAGAAGTGCTGGTGCGCTATCGGATTGACGGGATATTGCATGATGCTATGACTTTGCCCAAACAAATTGCCACCGGCATCGTGGCGCGCATCAAAGTCATGGCAAATTTGAAATTGGATGAGCACCGCCTTCCCCAGGACGGCCGGTTCAAAATCGAAACCGAAGAATATCGGTTTTCTTTTCGTATTTCGGTTTTACCGGTCATGGAAGGGGAAAAAATAGTGATGCGGCTCCTGCCCGAGGGCGCCAAGGGTTTCTCCTTGGAGGAACTTGGATTTTTGGGAGTGAATCTGGATAGGATTCACAAAGCCATAAAGCGGCCTACGGGGATCATTCTGGCAACCGGTCCTACCGGTTCGGGGAAAACCACCACGCTCTATACCATTCTTGAGATGCTGAATACCCCCGGAGTTAATATTTCAACCATTGAGGATCCGATTGAGTATCGCATACCGCGGATAAATCAAACCCAGGTTCGTCCGGATATTGGTTTATCGTTTGCCAACGGCCTGCGCACTCTTTTGCGTCAGGACCCGAATATTATAATGGTAGGAGAAATCCGCGATAACGAAACCGCGGCCCTCGCAATTAATGCGGCTTTAACCGGACATTTGGTGCTCTCTACCCTGCACACCAATTCTGCGGCCGGAGCCCTTCCCCGTTTGATTGATATGAAAGTTGAGCCGTTTTTGATCGCATCCACCGTAACTGCTATTATTTCACAGCGCTTGGTACGGCGCCTTTGCCCGGGACACGACAAGTATCAGTTTTCAGCAACCGAAGTCGCAAGTTTAAAAAAAGATATTGATCTTGAGCGCGTTATAAATATGCTGAAGAGCGAAAAAGCGGTTGATGCCAAAGCCGCGGCGGAAAAAATAGAGTGGGGCCGTCCCAAAAAAACAGATGATTGTCCCGAGGGGTATAAGGGTCGGGTCGGAGTTCATGAGGTTCTGGAAATGTCCGAATCCGTCAAGGAACTTCTCATGAAAAATGCTACCTCGGATGATATTGAAAAGCGTGCGAAAGAAGAAGGAATGTTATCCATGCTGGATGAGGGATTTATCCGCGCGGCGCAGGGAGTTACAGCAATTGAAGAAATATTGCGGGTTACTAGCGAGTGATTAGAATTGGTGGAGGCAATTTTCTCGATTATTGTAATTTCAGACACGATTCGCTCGCTCCAGCGGCTCGCTTACTAAGTCGTCGCGATTTTAGACTGTCTCAAAACTCGGTTTTTACTCCACAATGGCATTATATCGCTTTTGGGCATAAAAAATAAGCCCTTAAATTAAAGGGCTTCTGGTTCGGCGCATTCTAATTTTTTAGAAAAGCAAAGAATTGCCTGTTTGAATTCTTCTTCCATGAAAAATTCTTCGGCCTCTCCCCATCCCCTGCACATAATCGGCTGAATCGCGTCCCGGCATTCTTCCGGGGTCGTATGCTGCCTGCCAAGGAGGTGTCCCCATTCATGAATAAGTGTGGTAAGGAATTTTTTATTTTCTGTATCCGTCGAGCTGTATTTTACAACCGCCTTTTTCCCGGGTATAGATTCGGCCTCACCATCTTGCATGTATAGCGGGTCGTCTATTATGAGAAAAGAAAAGTCTGAGTGTTCAGTTGGTATATAGTCAAGCGCCATGTTGTGGTATGCGGTCATAGAATTTTCATCGCGCCACACTTCCGTGATAAGTGGCGGTTTGAATTCTTCAATGCGGGTAATTTGAATTTTGACTGCAATTTTCTTCTCTATTTTTCTGACCGATTCATGAAGAATTTTTTCCAGTCCGGTATTTCCTCCCATGCGTTCCAGTAATCCTGGTTCAAAATTATGGTAGAAAGCGAATCGTATGGGTCGCTCTTCGGTGTCGGCATATACGCCGGCTGATTGTAAAAGTGCAAGAGAAACGAGAAAAAGCGCAGTCCACATCTTCATTTCAATGCTTGAAATCTCTCCCAATTTTATTATATCCCGTTTATAGAAATTGTAAATACGGGGGAAATTGCTTATACTGAAAGCATGGCAAAATTTGAATTTCCCAGAAATTTCTTCTGGGGTGCCGCGACCTCTGCGCATCAGGTAGAAGGGAATAATCATAATGATTGGACCGAGTGGGAATATCTTAACGCTAAACGCTTAACGCTAAACGCTCAAAAAAAGAATTGGCCGGATTATATTCTAAAAAATTATCCCAATCCCTTGCAGGAAGAAAATTATATTTCCGGGTGCGCGTGCGATCATTACCATCGTTTTCATGAGGATTTTGATATCGTCAAATCGCTTGGCCACAATGCGCATCGTTTTTCCATTGAGTGGTCGCGAATCGAACCGGAAGAAGGAAAATGGAATGAAAAAGAAATCGAGCATTATCATCAAGTTATTTCTGCGCTTCACGAGCGGGGTATTGAGCCATTTATTACGTTATGGCATTGGACTAATCCGGTTTGGGTTGCCAAACAAGGCGGTTGGGCAAATAAAAAAACTGTTGGAGATTTTGCACGCTATGTAAACAAACTTGTCCGGTCGGAAGGATTTGTTGATGTTAAGTTTTGGGTAACTCTGAACGAGACTAATGTTTATACTGGGCACGGATATTGGAACGGCTCCTGGCCGCCGGGCAAGCGCTCGCTATTAAAATATCTGAAAACAAATCACCATTTATCGCAGGCGCATATTGAAGCATATAAAATAATTAAATCGGCAAATCCAAAAGCCGAAATAGGAATCGCGCATAGTATGATATATTTCACAAAATTCCCGGCTGGTCTTAAAAATTTCATCTATAATCATTTCTTTTTGCGGTCAATAAAGGAATATCAGAATTTTGTCGGAGTAAATTATTATTTCTCCGACCGTAAGACCATTGAACGCTCGGAATTCAACAACTGGCCGATAGACTCGGATGGTTTTTACCACGTTTTGAAAGAGGCGGCGAAATACGGGAAACCCGTCTATGTTACGGAAAACGGCATCGCCGATGCGGAAGATAAAAAACGCGGGAAATATATCACCGACCACTTTGCAGCAATGCATAAAGCCATTTCCGAAGGCGTTGATGTCCGCGGATATCTCTATTGGTCGCTCTTGGATAATTTTGAATGGTCTTCAGGCTTCTGGCCGCGATTTGGGTTGGTGGAGGTGGATTACAAAACCATGGAACGAAAAATTAGACAAAGTGCGTATGAATATGCTAAAATTGCTAAAGTTAATGCCGTGGATCTTTAAGGTTTTATAATATGTACGTGAAGCAGTGGTATTAATTTCAGATTTTTAAGCGCCATTTCGGCGCTTTTTATTTATTTTAGCTACAATACCTCGCGGCTTGCCGCGAGGATACAAACGGAAGCTAAAATATCCTGAGCGAAGTCGAAGGATTACCATCTGATACCCCGATGCTTGCATCGGGGTAATTCATTTTTCGTATCTTATGTTTATCCGCGGTCGCGGATAAGCATAAGATGGCTGTTCTCTAAAAATAAAGCCGGATTGGTGGTAGTATGGAATTATGACTTGGATTTGGATTTCCATAATTTCAAATTCCGTCCTTGCGTTCTCGGCGATTTTCGATAAGATGCTTCTGGGGCGAAGTATTAAAGACCCCTTTGTGTATGCATTTTGGTCTGCGATTTCTTCTTTGGCCGTGGTGTTTCTAATCCCATTTGGTTCAATTTCGGTTTCCTGGAATATTTTTTTACTTTCATTGGCAACCGGCGCGATCTGGTTTTTGGGAGCGCTCTTTTTCACCATCTCAATTTCACGAGGCGAGGCCTCAACCGCGTTTCCCTTGATTGGAGCGCTTGCCCCGATTGCTACATTTTTTGCCTCAACCGCATTTTTGAGCAATAATCTCGGCTTGACGGAATATATAGGTTTTTTGTTTTTAGTTTTCGGAGGTTTTATATTTTTGATTGCCGAGGAACCAAAATTACGCATCCTCATACTAATCACAACCGGCCTATCCGCAGTTTTTTTCGGGATTTCAAACGCATTGCTTAATCCCATATTCGCGCAAAGTTCTTTTGTGGCAGGGATATTTTGGACAAGAATCGGCGCTGTTGCGACTGCGGTTACGCTTCTGATCTTTCAAAAACTGCGGCAACGGATTTTTATAGCCGCCGGCGAGCGGAACATACGCGATTGGCTATTTTACTGGGGGAATAGGGCGTTTGCCGCCGGAGGTGTTATTTTGAATTTTTATCCGTTTGCCCTGACGCATCCGGCCTTGGCGGATGCGGCCAACGGCTTTAAATACGTCGCGATTGTATTTCTCGGATGGCTCATCTTGGGGGAGCGGTTCCGCGGAAAAATATTGGCGTTTAAGGCCTTGGCAACTATTTCTATTATCGGCGGACTTTTATGGATTGGACTTGGTGAATATGCATCAAGCATTCCGGTTGATCAGAACCGGGAAATTCAATGGGGAATCACGTTTTCTCATAAATTTAGCCGAGATTTAGGCCTTGATTGGCGGGAGAATTTTGAGGCGATTTTTAACGATTTAAAACCGAAAAAAATACGGCTTGTGGCGTATTGGGATGAAATTGAAAAAGAAAAGAGCAGATATGATTTTGCGGATTTGGATTGGATGATTAATCATGCGAGCGGGGCGGGGGCGGAAATTATTTTGGCTGTCGGTATGCGGGTTCCGCGGTGGCCGGAATGCCATGTGCCTCGGTGGGCACAGAACTTAGAACTTAGAATTCAGAACTTAGCATTACATGAATATATGCGGGTGGTGGTGGAGCGGTATAAAGAAAACCCCGCAATTAAAATGTGGCAGGTGGAAAATGAGCCGTATCTGCGGTTTGGGGAGTGTCCGGAACGCGAGGGCGGATTTTTAGAAAAAGAAATCGAATTGGTTAAATCCGTTGATCTTGCACGGCCGATTTTGGTTACGGACGGAGGTGAATTCGGTGATTGGTATCGTTCCGCCGAAGCAGGGGATGTATTCGGAACAACCATGTATCGTCGCGCATATCCACGTTTTATCGGCTCAATTCTCGGTCCGGTTGAATATCCTATTTCACCAAGTTATTTCCGTTTCAAAGAAAAAATTATTCGTTGGTTAATCGGCGATTATGATAAACAGTTTATAGTTGTTGAACTTCAAGCCGAGCCCTGGGGAAATGTTGAACTTCCGCTTCTGCCCTTGGGGGAACAGATACGGCTTTTTTCGCCAGATTATTTTCGCGATACCATCCGCTATGCTCGCGAAACCGGTTTCGGTGAATATTATCTCTGGGGGAGTGAGTGGTGGTATTGGATGCGTGAGAAACAAAACGTTCCAGATTATTGGGACGAAGTTAAAATACTGATACCGGACGGAAAATAAACAGACCAAAAGTGGTTGTTAACAAGTATATCACGATCGTGAGGGAATTGTTAATATTCATTCTCGCCAATTAAAAAAAAGCGCAATCTCTTGCGCTATTTTAAAAGTATAACTGTGATTTCTTTTTCACCCGCTATGAACTTGCGCGGTTTTTTAAAAACGTCGCTCATCAAGAGTACGTCCACCGCTATCTTAAAGATGCTTGCGGTGTCTTTTTCGTTTGTTCTTAGGGTCGCTGACAATTTTTTTAGAAAAGAATCACCATTTTTGATTTTTTCATTTTTTGAAAGAACTTCCGAAAGAACTACCATCCTTGTATTTTTCTGGAGGAGTTGATGAATAATCCCTAGTACAGCCGATTGCGCCAATGGATATAGCACTGCCATTTTGAAATATCCTCGGGACATTTCCTTTGATTTTAAATCGGATTCCGGATAAAATTTACGTTCAAGTTCCGTCACAACCTGATCGCAAATTTGTTCTAAAACCATTCGGGGTGCTATTACGTTTAGTCTATCTCCCGTCATTATATTTTCCAGTCAGCATTAGGCAATGAAATATATATTATACCCAGCATAAAATTTTGTCAAGCATATGCATGCAGCACACCGTTGATTCGGGGATGAATCTGTGTTACTCTTGCATTAGTAAATTGAAAATTACGGCATATACGCGTAGAGAGGGGTATCTGTTATGTGCCGAAAAAAGCAGGAAAGAATAGGTAAAATTCCGTTATCCGGCGATCGAAAAACTGATAGCTTGTTTCGGAGAATAGTTCAGGCACTCAAGAACCGTAAAATAAAGGTTTACAGGGTTAAAATCATACGTGATCCGGATAATCCAAGAAAAGAACTGGCTGGATTTATGTGTCTGAATCATAAGGAAATATATGTTATTCATGAATTGCCAGATTGGCCCGGGCAACAGAATTTAATTCATGAAGCATTACATATTTTATTTCCATTCGCCTGGCATGATAAAATTGATCGCCTGGAATTTTTTTTATGGAAGCATTTTAACGATAAACAGAAAAAATATTTAAAGCGATTCATCCCTGGGCACTGCGTTAAGTGTAATCCGCGCCAGATCACCTTGGCTCATAAGGATTGTTATCAAAAGTAATCCGTCGGGTATAACCTCAAATGCAGTTATAAATAGTATCTACCGCCAACCGTGCGGTATTTTTATATTTGCTATTTATTTTATCTATGTGATACCGTGGAGTTAATAGTTTTTTTGAAAGGAAAATATGTATGCAGGATTTCCAGCGTTTCGGTGATGATTTTTTCGCTAAATACTTTAAGTTTAACCCGAGCGAGGCAATCGCCTATGGGGTCGGCGGACACGAAGCCGAGTGGGATGACTATTCTGACGGCAGGTACGCGGAGGAACAGGCATTTTATAGGGACTCGCTTGTTGCGCTTTCAAAATTCTCTCCTAAAAAACTTACCCAGGATGAGAAGATTGATAAGGAATTGATGCGCGGGATGTGTATAGTGAAGGTCGCTGAATTCGTACGGGGGGACTACCGCATTGAACGACCTGATTTATATCTTCCGTTTAACGCCATTTATTATCTTACGAAGTATCCCAATTCCGATCCGGCCGGATTTATTTTACAGCGGTTGGAAGGCGTTTCATATTTTATGATGCAGGGGATTGAGGAATTTCATATTCGCGAAGCGCATCCGCCGCGGCTTTGGGTGAAAATGGCAATTAGCGAGCTTGGAGAAGGGATCGGTTTTTTAGATTCACTGGCAGAAATGCCGTGCGTTAAGGAAGGAATCAAAGATGAGGAACGTTTTTTGCGCGCCGTGGAGCAGGCCAAATCCGCAGTCAGGTATTTCCGGCATTTTTTGGAACACAGAGTTCTGGCGCAAGCCCGAGATTCATATGCCGTTGGCGAGGAACACTTTAATTTGTTATTGCGCCACGAGCATTTTTTGCCAATGGATGCGTGGCAGCTGTTGGCGCTGGGTGCGCAGTTGTTCATGGAAACCAAGAAAGAACTTCTTGCTTTAACCGAAAAAATCTCGCAGGGAAAAAGTATTGATGAGGCCGCGCGTATGATTCAGGAGTATCATCCCTCTGTGCCCGAACTTATTCCTGCATATCAAAATGCGGTACAAAGGGCCCGGAATTTTGTCCAAGCCAAAGGTCTGATTACGTTTCCTCCCAAAGAAAAGATAGAGGTAGAGGAGACGCCTGTTTTCATGCGTAACCAGATTCCGTTTGCTGCATATCTAAATCCACCGCCAAATGATCCGAATCAGATTGGTTATTATTACGTAACTCCGCCCAAGGATGATGACGAATTGCGGGAACATAATTGGAGAGGTCTGGAAAATACTTCGGCGCATGAAGCATATCCCGGACATCATTTGCAGTTTGCGCTCGCGAATTTCTATCCGGCGGCGCATACGCTGGCGCGTCTTACCAACTCTTCATCAGTAATGTTCGAGGGTTGGGCGCTTTATTGTGAACAGATGATGCATGATGAAGGATTCCTGGGTTCGCCCGAACATGAATTCATCATGTTAAAAGACCGGCTCTGGCGGACCATGCGGATTATCATTGACGTCAAAACCCAATGCGGTCAGATGTCGTATGACGAGGCAGCTGATTTTATGGTGCGGGAATTGACATTTCCACGTTCGCAGGCCGAAGCGGATTTGAATTGGTATTCACAGGCCCCGGCAACTCCTATGGGATATGCGCTTGGGTGGCACATAATTTCGGCATTGCGTAAACGCGAGGAGGAGCGGCTTGGAAACCAATTCAGTTTGCGCAAATTCCACGATAAGTTTTTACAGGCCGGAAGCATTGCCCCGCCGCTTATTATAAAAAGGCATTTTAGAAAGTAAGTTAAAGGCGCATCACCTGCGCTTTCTTTTTTTAAATTCATATGTTAATATGGTTTCAGAACCTTTCGTCATTAAGGAGAATCGCTATGAAAAAAGCAAAGAAAGCTGCAAAGATGTTTTTGTTGGTAATTGATAAAAAGAAAAATCGGGTGCTGAAATTTTGGTTGGGGTCGGACCTTTTAGATAAGCGGCATCTTGCCAGGATATTGAAAAAAATTGAAACGCTGGAAAAGAGATATCCGCTGCCGCTGTATGAGGTGGTTTTTGGCACTGCTCCGGATGCGGATGCGGAAGCGGTTAAAAAAGCGTTTCCTGATGTTACGGGCTGGGATAAGGTTTCGGTTTCCTCTTTCAAGCTATAGGTTTATAAGCAGCCAAGTATTAACAGCCGTCGCCTGACGGCTTATTTTAATTTTGCGAGGCTCACTCACTTGACACGTTTTGACTGGGGGATATACTGATAGTACTTGTGAGTTGGCGGGGTTAAATTAAAACCCCTAACCTGACAACTTGTTAACAATTGAGTTGCATGAACATCCGCAGAAGTCCCTAAATATATTGGGGTTCCTGTGGGTGTTTTTGTTCGCATTTTCCGGGCGGATAGTATCTTTAAAATCCAACCTGTTTATATAAATCCAATGCCGTTTTTTAATCCTCAAACGGCTTACGCCGGATTGAATAAGCGGGAAATAACAGTTGGAGTGTAATCCAGCACCAAAGCTCGAGGGTGGTTTTTACCGGACATTGTATCCGTCCGTGAAATCGCCTGTGGCTTACATCTGTTTAATACAGATGTTTGTTTTCAAGCTTGATGCTGGATCAGCAATTTGTCGCTAAATTTTCTTCGCCATCTGGCTTGAAAATTTAGGCAAATTGATGACTTTCCAGCTGTTCCGACAATAAATTGAAGTGAGTGATTGGAAATGAGAGGTGAGAACGTTTTGTTCACACTTCCCACATCTCACATCCCACTTCTCTTATAATGAGGATTTGATCCTGGTCCAGGATGAACGCTGGCGGCGTGGATAAGGCATGCAAGTCGTGCGGACGCAATTGCCAACTTCTAATTTCTAATTTATAATATTTGTGCCATGAGCTTTAAATTTCAAGAATTTAAGGTATATAAAGATTCAAAATTATTAGTAGTCCTTGTATTTAGGTTCACCAGAAAATTTCCACGAGAATTTTATTATCTGTCTGACCAAATGAATCGGGCTGTCCTATCGGTTGTGTTGAATATAGCCGAAGGTTCAGCAAAGAATAGCCGTAAGGATTTTAACAGATACATCAAAAATTCTCTTGGTTCAGCGACCGAATTATTGGCTGCGCTGGATATTACCAAAGACTTTGGTCTTGGCACAGATAAAGAGCATCATGAGATAGAAAATATACTTAGCGAGATAATTAAGCAATTAGGAGGTTTCTCTAGGTTTTTAGAGAAAAATTAGTAATTGGCGGTTATAAGTTGGCCATTGCGTTAGCGGCGAACGAGTTAGTAATACCCTGGTACGTACCCCGAAGACGGGAATAACTCCGCGAAAGCGGAGCTAATACCCGATAGTCCCAGCACATATTTTTGGAAAAAAAATAACGCACACTTGTGCGTCAATATTGGTTAGGGGGTGTTGAATAATTCCTTTGGGGTCGTCATCCTGAGGGAGTGAAACGACCGAAGGATCTAAAATTCGGCATAATAAAGAGATTCTTCGTTTAGCTCAGAATGACTAACAACGATTATTCAACTTAGTTATAGGGTGGATAGTGTGGATGGATGGTATGGAGGGGAGCACCTAATCGCAAGTACTTGAAAAAGATACGAAGTGGCAAACGATAATAGCGTTTGCCTTCGATAGGGTCCGTGCCGTCCATATAACGGAGCACGACCGCACCAAGCACGCTACATAAAACTGCGATAGGAATCGCGAGAAGATCATACATATAAACTGCTCCTTTGTTTGATGGATCTGTTGTAATAATACATCAACCCCATTTTTTGTCAAGTAGTAACTTGATTCCAAAAATATGTGCTGGGTAAATCACTTAGATTGGCTTCGGGAGCGGCCTAGGTCCTATCAGCTTGTTGGCGGGGTAATGGCCCACCAAGGCAATGACGGGTAGGGGGCGTGAGAGCGCGACCCCCAACGACGAGATTGAGATACGGCTCGTACACCTACGGGTGGCAGCAGTCAAGAACATTCGACAATGGG
>Ga0209211_10001661_pt1 | contig 41205 bp, 41 predicted proteins | sample RifGroA2_FD_183992 | JGI IMG/M metagenome (GOLD analysis project Ga0209211, IMG submission 183992) | Groundwater microbial communities from Rifle, Colorado, USA - Groundwater A2 (SPAdes) (version 2) | ecosystem: Environmental > Aquatic > Deep subsurface > Groundwater | place: Rifle, Colorado...
TGGCCGGTCAGACGGCAATACAACGCGTGAGCCTGCATCGTGGCAAAAGGCGCGACGAGACGGATATCTTCACAGGACTTTCGACGAGGTCTCACGTCACTCTTGCGAACTCTTGCGAAGGTGTGAACGGTTACTTCTTGACCGCGTTGAGCCTTAGGTTCAAGATCACTGGTGAAGCGGATTTGTGAATGCGCAACCATCTGCGGCAAAGCACGTGTTGCGGTGTTCGTGTTGCGTTGTTTTTTGTACATTGAACCTCACTTTACTTCAATGAATAGAGAATACTTCCTTCGCTGGCGCGGCCGGAACTGGCCCAGACCTGCTGCAATTGCAGCCATAGCAGTGACTGTTGCTGGTGTGGTTTCGTTCGGCGCTTTGACTGTTCAGCGCTGCGGGGCCACGGAAGCCGAATCACTACATAGCACAGCTAATTACTCCGATCAGTGGAGATTACGCAATCCGTCAGCGACGGTGGAAAACATCCTGGGCTTAACGTGTGGAATGGACCTGCTCGTGGCGGTGGGAGATGGGGGACTGATTATGACCTCCACCGACGGACAAGATTGGATTCGGAGGGAATCCGGGACGAGTCACAAGTTGGCTGATGTCACGTTTGGCAACGACATGTTTGTCGCGGTTGGAGGGGAAGGTACGGTGCTAACCTCGAGTGACGGCGAGCGGTGGATTCAGCGAGAATCGGGAGTAGACTACTATATTCAGAGCGTTGCCACTGATGGCAAATCCATTTATGTGGGAGCTGCCTGGGATGCCCTGCTGATATCGTCAGATGGAGTTACGTGGAAAGCTCAAAAACTGGAGAATGACATTAAGGTACGGAGGGTGTGCTATGTCAACAATCTGTTTATAGCCATGGGTCGACAAATCCTTACCTCTGTCAATGGTTTTGATTGGGTTTTGCGCGATATAGGCTCTTGGACGGACGAATTAGTCGCAGCTACCTATGGAAATGGCCGAATCTTAGCCATTGGCTTCCAAACGGTCGGGGAATCAACCGATGGCACAGTCTGGAACTGGATAGATGCAGAGTGGACAAATGTTGGCACGGATGAATGGGGTGTGGACTTTTCTGGCAGTATCTCCTTTGGCAGTGTATTTGTTGCCGTAGGAAGCGGGGGTATTGCAACATCTGCTAACGGAAGATCTTGGCAATATCAGTTTGTCGAGACGGGTACGTCTCTGAACGATGTTGCCTACACAGGAGAGCAGTTTGTTGCAGTCGGAGATAATGGAGCTATACTAATGTCTGATGACGGACGTAAATGGACTAACTTGCGGTCACAAATTAGGGAGCAGCTGTATCGGGTTGTTGCGACAGACGATGTGGCGCTAGCTGTTGGAAGCGATGGAGTAATAGTAACCTCAGAGGATGGTATTAGGTGGACGAAGCGCCATCAGGCAACTGGATTGGAGCTTAGGGGAGTCGCTTATGGAAACGATATGTACGTGGCTGTCGGATGGTGGGATTACAGACCCAACTTTTCGCAGGTAATACTAAACTCACGGGACGGAAAAGTGTGGACGTTCAATAACGACCTTCCTTTCCGTTGGTCGTCCGCTTTGACAGATATAGTCTTTGCAGAGGGCCGATTCATTGTATCCGCTTTCGAGCTATCGAACAATTGGCAGAGCGCTCCTGGGATTATCTATTCTTCAAGTGACGGTTTAAAGTGGGAAAGGCACTATTTGGGCGAATCAGCTACACCGTATCCCTGGGTAAAGAGCTCGCTACGCGATGTCGCATATGCGAACGGCCTGTTTGTTGCGGTCGGGGCGATGGGCAGATCAGAAGTATCGAGAAACGGATTTGAATGGAAGTGCTATTGGCAGCGCGGGGACTATTGGGCCCGCGCTTTATGGGAGGATGTCGAGAAGATTGCAAGCAGCGATGCGGGCTTCGTTCTGCTGAATGGGGGAACTGGAACTGACGGGTTTACATCGGTTGATGGAGAGCAATGGACACGGATGGAAATTAGCGAATCCTCGATAATTCTTGATTTTGCATATGGACCGGATCACTACGTGGCTGTTGGCGAACATGGCGCTATTTTTGTGAAGAGGAGAGGCGGGGCGATTTGGAGGGATGAGTCTATTGATACCTGGGCGTCTCTACACTCAGTTGCCTTCCATAAAGGGTCTTTCGTCATTGTGGGTAGCGGCGGAATCATTCTCGGATCAACAGTCGAGGATCCGAAGCTTATCGGTTTGCGGATTATTGGTGATTCTGCTGTTGGTTCAGGGAGCGTTATCGGCTTTCAATGCTTAGCGGAGTTCTCGACCGGAGAGCTTGTGGACGTGAGTTCTGCCGCAACTTGGTCTATTGGCTCCTCGTCTCCTCCGGGAACATACTTCCAAGGTGAGCGGTTGGTAGCAGGAAGCACCCTTAATGACTTTTCGGTTCAAATTGTCGCCCGATACTCTGACGGAGTTGTTACCGCGAAGAGCATGCCCTTTAACGTGACGATCAAGGCGGGGCTTCGGGCCTGGATCTCGCGTTCAATTCGTCTTGATCAAACCGATGCTGCGGGCAAGGTTAGCTTATCGGCGGAGAGCAGCGGAACAACAGGACCGGTTTCCTATCGCTGGAATCTTACCGGCTCTGCTTCTCATGGGTCGCTAACGAGTAGGGAAACCGAAGCAACCTATAGTCTGAGAGGCACGTATCCGGTCAGCGTCACGGTCTCAGATGGGAATATGGAGGTTACACCATATACGCTCGTCACAATTGACGCAGCGCCTCTGGCAAATCAGCCTAAGGCAGAGACGGCACCAGACCCTAAATCAGGGTCAATTCGAAATGCTTTTAAGCCCGCGTTCGAGATTCAGTTCGATTCTGACTGGGAGAACAGGAAAACCAATGGGCTCATAGTGATCGCCCACGGATTACACTCCTCCGCCCGCAGCACTTGGCTTACAAATATGACGTCAGCCCTGAACACATACTTTCTGACGAACCCTGCACCAAACATTGTGCTTTACGATTGGAAAGAGGATGCTGATCCTTTTAATCTGCGGACCAAGTCTCGAATCGCATTGCCAAGAAAGTGGTGGAGGAATGTCGGAGCTATAAACTGGAATGACCTATTAAACGATTCTCTTCCTGTTCCAGACTTTATCGCTGACTGCTACGGCGTGAGATTAGTCGGACCTGTGCATGGTATTTATCTCGCAACCTGGATTTTGACGAATATCGACGCAGGACGTATCGTTCGCACAGCCCCTGTCCATCTCATCGGTCACAGTGCTGGTGGTTTCTTGGCCGGAGAGTGCGGCTTGACCCTCGGCCGTATTATTCCAGCCCAACAAGTGACGATGCTGGATACCCCATTTCCTTACCGTCAGCACGTTGAGAAATATCAAGCCTTTGGAAAGGTTGAGCGATACATTAGCAGCGTATTTGGAGTTCTGACCCTCGACTTCCGAACACCAAGTGAGGGAAAACTCGATGATGTCACAGTAGACTGCGCATTATCAATGCTCTCATGGCAGGGGGTATTTGGAGACGACAATATTGGCTGGGCATTGGGCACATTGGGCTCGACATTCTGCTCAAAGGGTGGTTTGGTTCCTGCAAATGGGCAATATCGTCGAGCCTTCATCAATGATCAGTCTCCAACGCTTTGGCAAGGATTGAGTGCTCACCAGATGGCGCACCAGTGGTACATAAACACGATTACGAATGTCGCGGCAGAGGATGGGTTTTTCTTTTCTCCATGGTCGGGGAGATCGTTTTCAGAACTGGGCCGTTGGGCTCTTGCGCGAAATGAACGTCTTCAGGAAGGGACGGCGCTACAAGAGGAGTCTCTGAACGTTTTTGAGAGCTTCGGGGTGGTCAATAGCGGGGCTGGTGTCTACCAACTGCGTGAGAGTAGCGACGCGGGAATATTTGCGACACTGCAACTACCCGATGGAGCCGAGAGTTTAAGGTTCCAGTACCGGTTTGACGCAGCTGGGGATGGAGATTTCGTGAGCGTACATTGGGGAACGAATTCCGTATTGTACATCGCTCCCGATACGGAATTGACACGGAATTCGGTTATTCAAGCAGATATTCCAATTAGAGAGTATGCTGGAGAAACAGGCCGGTTGATTTTGAGGCTTGTGAGCCGAGGGGACACCAACGCTGTTGCGACGTTAGAGAATATTCGCCTTGGAATTAATTCTGATGCCGATAACGATGGGCTGACAAATGAGGAAGAACGGGCGCTTGGGACCGACCCTTTGCTAGCTGATAGCGATCGGGACGGGTTGGAGGATGCGATTGAAGTAAAAGAGACTGGCACAAATCCCCTTACCGCCGATAGCGATGAGGATGGCCTCACTGATCTTCAGGAATTTGTGGCTGGAACGAATCCCCTCGACGGCAGAGCCGTACTCCGAGTAACCGCAATTAGCATTAACTCTGATAAGTCGATAACCTTGCAGTGGGAAGGTGCGACAAACAGAGTCTATCGCGTGAACCGTTCTTTCGTACTGCCACCGAGCCTGTATATCACGTTGACGAATGGATTGCCAGCTGAGTTGCCAGTGACCCGATTTACGGCGCCTGCGTCATTGGAAGTGACACAATTTTACTGGGTCGAGGTGGAGTAGTCCCTTCCAAATGTGGCAGGAAGAGCGAGTGGTGATAGTAAATTTTAAATAGCGATATCTCTTGTATTTTGAATGGGATGGAAAGACTGGACGCACTGGCGCAAAGGACTGCTTATTTTTTGGTGTTTGTGGGCCATTGTGTCAGTAGGGTTTTACGTTCGAGGGTCGCTTTACGCGATCCAGTTGCAACTGGACAACTTTGACTCGGGATACACTGGTGATCCTAAATGGGAAGCCGAGTACGCGGAAGCACAGGATATCACGAAAATGGGGTGGACCCTACTAAAGGCACCCCTTGCTTACCCTGCAGTGCAAGTTCCTGTCGTGGTCGCTTTTTGGAGTCTAATAGGTGCCGGTGTTGGCCTCGCATGGGGACGGGTTTCGGAACGGACGCGTGCATGAAAATGGAACCGGATATAGAAAAGGGCAGTGTAGGCGCAAAACCAGCAGATTAAATACGGTGGCGAGCACGAAGTAATTCCAGGATCGCATAGAGAACCTCAATCGGCAGCTTATCCAAGTCTGCAGCTATCTGTCTGTTTTTGTCGTGGTCATTAGGTGGCTTCTCTCGGGACGAATATCTGGTGGTCATTGGATGGCGGGGGAAGGGTGTATTCTGCTTTGAATGGGTAATATTCTGTAGGTCGTTTTCCCACACATGTATACTACATGTATTTAGTCATACTTTTACGAGGTCTCCGGCGCACTAGGACTGTCTGTGCGGGCGAGGAGAGGCGAAAGCCGGCTCTGAGCGATTGTGACGTACGCAGGATTGAGTTCAATGCCTAGGAAGGCACGGCCTAGCTTGAGTGCAGTGAGTCCGGTTGTGCCTGCGCCGAAGAATGGGTCCAGAACAATACCAGGCGCATAATCCAACCCGCAGGCGCAGGAAGGGCAGTATTCACTGGCGCCATAGTTCTTTTGTCCGGGACCGCCCATCGGCGGGTTTCCAATTTGCCTTGCATACTTCTGTCGTTTTGCGGAATGGGCGGCCACTTCCGCCCGCGGGCTTTGGGTCGCGAGGGATTTCCTGTTCAGCTCGGTCATGCGCCGAAATGGTTTGCCGCAATGGCCACAGACGAATAAAGGGCAAGAGGAGCGAATTGGGACATCACAAAGCGCTTCAGGAAAGGTGGCGAAGTGAGGCTCTAGAAAAGGCTGGGTTGGAATGCTCCAAACACAGCGCTTGTTCCGGCCAGCAGGGCAGAGCCCGTTCTTTGCAATATTTCTGAGGATCGAGACAGGGCATACACCGGTTTCGGGGTCGCACTTGTGCCTCGTCGGATCGAATTGTTCGTTGTTGAGCATAAATCTGCGGACACGCTTAATCGTGGAGCTGTGGTGGGGCTCAAACTGAGGTTCAAAATAGTATTCTCGGGTCTTGCTGAAAAAGAGGAGGTACTCAAAATCGACAGTAAAGCGGTCGGACACGCTGGAGGGCAGGCAATTGGGTTTCTGCCAGATGATCACGTTGCGGAGGATCCAGTTTCGATTCATCATCTCAATCGCGAAGCGGAATGGAATCAAGCAGAGGGATTTTCTTGAAACAGACTGAGCGAAACTTGATGGCGGGCGCTGATTTGTTCCTGTCCGTTTGGCCTTGTTCCGGCTGTGGGAAGCCGCGCCCCAACTGCCGGCGTACGTGTCGCCCAAGTTCACCCAGCATGTTCCGCTTGATTTGAGCACGCGCCTGATCTCATCGAAAACAGCGCAAAGGTGTTGGATGTACAGCTCAAATGTCGGCTCAAGGCCCAGCTGGCCCTTCCAAGCGCTGCAAGTCGAGCACACGGCGCTTTGATGCGATCCCTGACGCTTTCGGGCCGCTCGCTTGCTCCTCTGTTGCACAAGGCTGTTACGTGCGTGTCTGGCTGCCTGCGATTCGAACTTCACCCATCGATGTCTGCATCCGGATATGTTGTTCCAGATTGCCACTGCGCCGGCGCCGTAATCTCTCAGCGTCCAGTATGGCGGCGAAGTCATGACACAATCAATGCAATTGTCCGGCAACGTTTTCAGCACGCTCAGAGCATTGCCAGCGATGATAGTGTTTGGCTTAATCTGCGTTTTCATCTTTCAGAGTTCCTCCTTTTCGCTTCTTGGAGCATACTGTCCACCAGCCAATGATCCATGATCTCCGTTGTTCGGAGATTTGCGAAGGAAAATGCGATAAGGCCGGTGCGATTTGTTCCGCCCGGAGCTGACTCGGTCGTAATAGACCGGGGGCTGGCCCTGCGAGCCTTCAGGAATCGTATTTGCAAGCAGGCGCAGCGCCATGGTGATTGATTGGCTGCTGCGTCGACAGAGCTTCATGAGGCGCGAGAGGGTGAGCGGATAGCGGTAGCAGGGCCTGGTTTGATAGAGGTCGTGGTAATAAAGGCGGATCTTTTCCAGCACCAGCGCCAACAGGCGGGCCTGGCGTTCATCGATTTCCTCGACAATGCCTGATTTAATCCAGACGCGTTTCTCCATGCACATCCTCCTGTCTCCTGAGCATCTCATCGGTGACTTGACCATGGCGAACAGGCACGAGCGGAATGTGAACATGGCAGGGGCCAACCCTCCCTTTGATTTTGACGATGGCCTCGCCTACAGCAAGCCGGTCTAAGAAAACTTCATCATGCGATTTGAGGAAAAGCGACCGCCGGGCAGTTAGGATGTCGTCCTCGTGCTGGAGGCCAAGGTAAATCTGCGTGTTGGAATTGCCGAGGATGTAGATAGGGAGCAGAGATGGATGCTGCGTTATGTTGATCAGTCCTTCGCCAAAGCCTCTGATTTCCCGGAAAACGTTTTCCAGGCTGCTTGATGCCTGCTTTTCCAGGTGGGTTTTTGGAAAGAGGTTATGCACTTCTTCCAACACCGTGACATGCCTGAGGCTCTCAGTCTCACCCTGGCCGAGGCGATAAAGATGAATCCAGCGCAGAAGGATTTCGCTAAAGAACACGCGAAGAGGCTTTGGCACCTCCTGATCAAGCTCAATGATGACTGATTCATCCAGCAGGTCTTCAAGGTGAATAGGATTTCTGGCATTGAACGCGCCCGCAGCCGGGCCAAATGTGAAAGTTTTCAGAATTCTCGAACAGGAATCCTGCCAAAGCATCTTTCGACCGCGGAGCTGCAGCCGCCCAAGGACTTCAGCCGCATCGAAGAAGTTTGGATATTGCTGGTGCTTTCCATCGTAGACGCCAAACTCCTCAAACTTCCGGTCAAGGATGTCGATGAGGATGTCTGCAACTCCAGGGCCTGAGATGTGCGAGCGTTCCAGTGTCTCAGCCAGAACGCTGATCCAGGTTTTAGGATTGACGTTTGGCGGGCCTCGAAGCGGATTCCAGCGAAAAGACGATGAGGTCTTGCGCCCGACTGAATGCACCGAAAGGAGCTGCACATGTTTATTTGGCAGGGTGAACAAGTCGCGGTAGCTTCTTTTCCAATCAATCACCAAGAAGGGAATGGCTTTTGCCAGCAGGCCAAGCAGCAGGACTTGCGTCAGGTTCGTTTTGCCGCCGCCAGTGATCGAGAAAACGCCGATGTGCTTGATAAAATTCTCACGATTCAGACCAAGCGGATATAGTCTTTGCCCGGCATAAAGCACTGTGCCCAGAAGGAATTCCCCGGCAGCTGCATGCGCCGTAGGAGGCGGCAGTCGGATGTCCTCGTCGTCCACTCTCCCGGAAAGGAATTTGGCGCTGAAAAGGTGGATAAAGCTTTCCGCGTCGCGCTTGGAATCCGGAGTCTCAGCCGTGATGTACGCGAGCCAGAGGGCGTCAGCTCTTTTTCCGATTAAAGGCTTCAATTTGCGACAGATTTCCCGAAGTTCAGCGTCCTGCATCATCAAGGAAAATGGCGCGCGCCTGCGCCTGCTGGTGCGCCTCCCACACACCCAAGAAGTCGCGAATCACCATGACAATGTCACGCCAGCATTCTGATGCCTGGGACCGGCGCTCTTTTTCGAGAGCGAAAAGGGACTGATAGAAGACATTTTTGTCACGCTGTTCCCTGCGGCAATAGAGCACTTCGTGGCTAATCTTGGCGAGCATCGCCTCGGCTTTCTCCCGGTCCTGATCAATGGCAATCAGATTTTCCTTCAAAATATCGACACGGACAATGAGCGCAGCTGCCAGCACCTCTAGTTTAGATGCCGCAATGTGCGATTTCTTGTGGATCAGGTCTTCCAAGAACGAATTCTCGAATGGCGATGATTCCGCATCTGAGCCAAGGTCATAATTCGACAGTGCTTGCTCGTCGCTTACGTTGAAACTGTATGAATTCATTTAACTCTCCTGTTTGAGGAGGAAGGCATTGGCTCTTAAAGCATTTCCGCAGAATTCATTCGGAAAGCCTGAAAGCATATCTCTCTATTGTCCGAACCGACTGAGAGCAAATGCTTTACAAAGCCTTCCAAAAACTTGACAGAACCAAAAAAAGCCGGCATTATCCGCAGTAGTCGGTAGTAGTTGATCATAGTATTACGCATGGATTCAAAGCAAAATAGTGGAGAACTGCTCTCGATAAGGGATGCCGCAAAGCTAGCGGGCGTCGATTATGAAACCATTGCTCGCTGGATCCGGCGAGAGAAACTCCCGGCCCGGAAAGTTCAAGTGCATGGCCTCCGTGAGGAATGGCGTATTCGCCACGAAGACCTAAGGCGAATTACCGGAAAAATTTGACTGGTCAGATGAGCGTGCGAAAATATTTAAAGGAGATTGAATTGATTTAATTAAAATAACTTATGGTTACGTTGGATGATCCTCCGAAATTGATGTCAGCGTTCCATCGCTCGAATCGGAGATCCTTCCGCGAAAGAGGGATGCAGCTTTCATATCAACACTTTTCCGAGGAAAGTAATCTCGAGCGCGTTCTGATTCACCTCTTGGAATTGAAACCTGTTGGTATCAATTCTGTTCTGTCTCTGACCGAGGAATTTCGCCGCCTGAAGGAAAACCCGGAGGACCGAGACCTACAAGATACATTTATGGGGGCGCTTTCGGTGGCGATGGATAATGTTATCGAACCGGATATTGCTCCAATACAGAGATTCCCATTTTCCTTTGCGCCCCCTGAATACGCTTTTCTGAGTTCTCGCAAGCTGCGAACTTTCTTCCCGAACATCAATGAAGTCCTGGATTTTGAACATCTTACGGCACAGTTCGTTAAGGCAATCGATCAGATCAGAACGAACAATGGGTGCACGCGTTTGGGCTTCATCGAAAAAGCTTTTGGCCCACTCGGCGCGATTGAACTCCGCGCAGCTTTGTGCAACAAGACCCATTTACCCTCAACAGTATATAGGGCCTATTCTTGGAAGCGCGACCTCCAGCCGATTTCGGCTGGCCGCTTGGAGAGGGGCGATAAAGTCTGCATAGTTTATGATGCTGGTATCACGGGGGGACTCATAAGAGAGTTTGCCGAATACGCAAAAAGCCTCGGAGCTAGTACTACAGGGGCTGTTGTATTCTTCGACTTTGCCGAAGGTGCAGAGGAATCGCTTGCTGAGTTGAGCATTCTGTATCGTCCACTACTGAAGAAGCAGGACGTTCTTGAAGAGATCGCTTGTCGTTATGAGGATTTATACCAGTCTGAGTTTCTGGAATATCCAGATCCGGCTAAATACCCAAGTGCTAACCAAAGCTTTGAACCTTCGACCTTGGAACGGCAGTTCGAGTCCCTGACGAAACAATGGATTCAAGATACATCCTACCACACGTCGCCAACGTTAATTACCCGACATCCTGCATATCAAGGACTCCTAAAACTGGGGAAACCGATTTTGCCTCTCGTTATTAGAAATCTGGAGATTCGTCCAGGCAATTGGTTCCATCTCCTTGCTGATTTAGCCGATGCGAATCCAGTCCCACATGTGCATCGCGGAAATATCTTCATGATGCGCCATTATTGGCTGAACTGGGCGCGAAAGAATGGTTACCTCGATCATGCAACAGGCAGTCAAGGAGATACTCTCTAGGTTCCCACGCCTCCATCAATCTGTGTTCTGCCTAGCCAGTATTGCTACTGAGCGATACAACTGTATAGCTCTTGCAATTGGGGTTGGAAGCTATTCTTGGTGGCCAACCTCCACACGTAAGGGAACGAAGAATGGTGTAGAATACTACTGGCCACCCAGCCTTCCGCTTACCGATGAGCCGACCACGTTTGTGAGGCTTTTCCAGGTATTCGGGTATTCGGAATGCCAAAGCGCCGAATGCGTGCCTGGAATTGAAAAGGTTGCGTTGTTCAAGGTGGATCAGGAAATTAGGCACGCATCTCGACAACTGCCAAGCGGGAAATGGTGGAGCAAACTTGGACCAAAGAAGGACATAATCCATGAGCTTTCGAGTCTTGACGAGGGCATCTACGGATCAGAGTGTATCTATTTGCAACGTCATCAGCTTTCTGTGGGCGAAGTGAATCAACTACTTCGGCAAATCATGACGGACTATGCTTTCCCGGAGGAATTGCCGATTAACAATGATGGGCTGATCATCCTGCAAGGCATCTATCCGATCGATGAACTATAGCCCGTAATCCTGTTACGGAGTTCGAGGTTTTTCTGTTTTTCTTCGCACTTTCAATTCTCCATGCCGGCCAATGCCCATTGTTGCAACAATTTGCTTCCGAATGGATTGTACGAAATTCTTAAATTTATCATCCTCCTCGATAGATACGTGGAGCTTCAAAAAGAGGTGTGCTGGATCAAGGCTGGATGCCAGCGTGCCGCTGTGGTTCAGGCACTTTACAAGCCTCAGATAGCCAGTGACATTCTCCGGAAAGCCTTGCCTTTAGCACCCCGCTTATTGTTGAGAGATGTGTGGTTTGTTCTAAATGAACTTCAAGGCAAAAGCTTGGCCTATCGCCTGACGCCTCGCTTGGTGACTGGAACAGTTTACTTCCTCACAGAGAAAGGACGAGCATCGGTAGCGAAAGGTTTTGGAAAAGAGATGGAGAAACCTGATGGTGAGGTTGACTGGCAGCACTATGCTCTGGTTGCCCGCGCAACAACCCGCCGCGCTCTATTATTGGCGCTGCTAAATGTGGAGAACAAAGGCCTGCATGGAATGAGCGCCAATGATCTGAGGAAAAGCGGTCCTGGAAGTCCGGTCAATACGGACATGGCGTTGAAGGCTCTGCGGGAAATGGCTGAGCTGCGGCTGGTCAGCTTTACGCCAGATTCAGAGAACAAGAATCGGAAGCTCTACGTCCTGACTCGAATGGGCCTGCGGATTGCGCGTGAACTGCAGCGGTGAATAAATCTGTCCTGATTGAAACCATCAATTTCGGAGTAACTTGGCATACTTCAGGCCCCCATCAAGACCCAAAGCCTTTAAATACTTCAGCGGCAAGATTTAATTTAACATGGTAACGCTATACGCCTATGAAGTCTTCCCAGCTGAGAAATTACCCATCGGTCAGGGCCTTATGTCTTTCCTCGAACGCTCTCCTGCATCAGGCATCTGGTATGCCAAACCCAATGACGGATATACTTCGCTCACCCTTTTCGCAATCAGTGCTCCCGCAACGAAATCAACTGAGCGTGTAATAGCAATTCGATACAACACCAAAGATTATTTCCTTAATCGGAGAACACAAACCTTCCTATCCGCATATCCAAGAAACCTATTTGGTGAGCGAGACAAAATCCAAATTCGAGCTATTGTCGAAGCAACACCAGACCAGCTCATTGCACAGCTTTACGCCGAGGGATATGCCGTGCTCGCCCTGGATCATAGCCGTGGGACTATTCCTGTTGTCTCACAGCAGCACTAATCCCACGCGCCAACTCGTTTATGTGCAACGCGAAATCGCTATCCATCTCCGGCTCCATAATTCGGATAAATTTCTTAGATTTCAAAAAGGCCGGCAGGCTAACAATCGAAGTCCCATCAATCAATACGGCGATAACATGAATCCTTCCGTCCTCAATTTCTGTCATGTGTTTCTCACGCCATTCCTTATCCACCCATCCGGACTGCAAGCTGTTTGCCGACAGAAAGATTACCACAACATCGCTTCCAGTTACCCCCTTCTCAACCTCTTGATGAATATGCTGGCCCGGCATTATATTCCACTTATCATACCATAAATTATGGGGGCAAATCAAAGACAACTCCGGATCAAGTGCATCCAATATGCGTTCGACCCACATCTTATCTAGGGCCTGTCCCAATGGCACAATTGTCGCGTAAATGGCGGCTTTTGCGAGCCGGCCCCAATCAATAAGCGAGGAGTTTTCGCGCGGTTGGGCCAAAAAACGCGTTTATAGCGGGACCAACCATCACTTTTTCCTGGCTGGTTGCCTGGCTTGGGGAGGCGGAGAGCAGAGACGAACCAGATGCAATTCTCCCCGGTTGAGTAATTCCCATTGCACTTCATCGCCCGGTCCCAGGCCAATGGCCGTCGCCAGAGCCAAGGGAAAACTTACGTAGAGGCGGGGTTGCTGTCCTTGCGAACGAATCGCCTGAATCTTCAATGGATAGGTCATTGACACTTTTTTCGTTGGTTTGGTCGATTTTGCTTTCATTGCTGGAGCTAGATAATAGACTAGCTCAATGCAGCGCGCCACTATTATTCCTCTCCAGCCCCAACTTCCACAAGTTCTGCCCACCATCGAGGGCAATGTCGATTATCGCGATTTCCGCGACCAACTCTTGCACATGAATCAAATGCTCAGCACCAGCGGCATGGAGGCTCAATTGATTGAAAGCGATCTGCAACGTTGGATAGGCCGGTTCAAGAATGTCAGTGCCAAAGCTCAACACACCCGCCAGACCCACAGCCGACGCGCCTTGCGCTGCAACATCGCCCGGCTTTTGCTCCAGCATGATTACCGCGAATTCGCCACCCGAATGGCCGACAGTCCTTTGCTCCAATACTTCTGCGGGATCAGTCAAGTCGACCGCATCAAGGTCCCGAGCAAAAGCACGCTCGAACGGTATGACAAGTGGTGGCCGGAGGACGAGGTTCGGCAGGTCGTTCATCAACTCTTGAACCTCGGCGCCACGGCTCCGGAGAAAGTTTGTCTGCCCGAACCGGTGGATCTGGACACCGCATTCCTGGACACGACCTGTCTGGCCGCCAACATCCATTACCCAGTCGACTGGGTTCTGTTGCGTGACGCCACTCGCACGTTGATGGAGTCGGTGCAACTGATCCGCCAACGGGGACTCAAACACCGGATGGAACCGCCTGAGAGTTTCATCAGGCGCATCAATACTCTTTGTATTCAGATGACTCACGCCGGGAAAAAGGCTGACAGTCAGCGTCAGCGCAAGAAAACCCTGCGCCAAATGGACCGCTTGGTGGGCACGGTGCGCAAACATGCGCAGCGCTACCGGGATCTAATGGATAAGTGCTGGGAACAAACCGAATGGACTCGCCCAGAAGCTGACCAGGTGCTCGGTCGTATGGACAACGTGCTGGAGCAGTTGCCCAAGGCGCGCCAACAAGCCCGTCGGCGCATTCTGGATGGAGAGCTCGTCCCCAATGAAGAAAAGATTCTGAGCCTCTATGAACCGGATGTGCACGTGATCGTGCGCGGCAAAGCGGGTGCTGAAGTAGAGTTCGGCAACAGCTTGCTCCTCTCAGAAAATCTTCAGGGTGTGATTGTGGACTGGGAACTGTTTCGTGGAAAGGCTCCAGCAGATTCAGCATTGCTCCCGCGCACCATCGGGCGAATGGAAAAAGCCTACGGACGCAAGGTCAAGGCAATGGCCGGGGACCGCGGCTTCGATAGCCAGACCAACCAATGGGGACTAGCCGAGGAGGGAATCTACAATGGAGTGTGTCCACGCGATCCGAAAAAGCTTCGCCAGCGAATGGGTTCTTGGAAATTCAAGGGGCTGCAACGTCGCCGTTCACAAACCGAAGGTCGGATAGGGATTCTCAAGAATGCCTTTGGTATTGGAGAAATGAGAAGCAAGGGATTTGAGCATCGAGAGTTGACGGTTACCTGGACGGTTCTGGTGCACAACTTGTGGGTGCTGGTGCGCCTGCAGCGCCAGGCCGCGCAGGAGGCCGAGCGCCAAGCGGCCTGAGCTTCGGCCAACGCGATTTCGGTATCATTGCTCCAATGGAGGCGGTGTGTACTGAGATGGCGAATTTTTGCGAAAAATTCCCAGAGAGTCGCTCCGAAACAATCTAAGATTATATATATGCATGCACTGCATGTTATAATCTTATGCATGTCCGAAAAACCGCGCTTTTGGGACAGGCTCTATCTAGCGAACTGTGTGAGAGGAATATCCTTGGAAGGATTTGTAATTCAGGCGCACAAGGCCATTCGTTGCCATCGCCAATAAGGCACCGGCGATTGATGCGGTAGTGTGGGTTACTGTCAACGAGATCCCCATGGAGGGCAGGATGAATAAAATAAAGGCCATCAGCCTGTATCATTTCCGCCTGCTTCCAGTCGAAATCGTTTGGCTTCTTGAATCTCTGATATTGCCTCAGTGTCGCCGGATGTGCTCGGTGCGTGCCAAGCAATCCGATATTGTATAGCTCGCAAAATGGGTGTGAGTCAGACTCCTGTAAGCCTCGCAGTTGGGCAAAGTGTCGGTTTACGGCGCGCATCGCTCGGACATTCAGTATGTTCGTAGGTATCAAGGAGAGGAAGGTCGCGATTGATGAATCATCACATAACGTTTTGAGGAAAATCGCCTTCTGACCCTTCCAGTAATCCTCTAGAATACTCCGGGCCGCCATCTGGTTAACCGTCTGCTTGATCTTGTTCTCATTAACGTCCGGTGACGCTGTTGGGTTTGCGGAATTCGACAAAACCTGGCCTAGGTACATGATGGACCGAGGAGTGCCGGATGAATGGCGATAAATGTACGCAAATGAGTTCTCGTCTTTTTGAAATACGTCGTTCCTTATCTGCGCACAACCTAGAAACGCTTCTATGGTGCGGTAAGGGGAGTAAAGTTGAACTGCCTTTTCGAACATCTCGCGTAGTTCCTCATAGGCGTAGTCGAGTAAGATGGCCTTTCCCTTTATAACCTCACGGTGTTGTCCGAAATATCCGGCGAAAGCCTCTTGTCGAATGCTTGCAAAGACTTTGATGTGGTTGTTTTCTGTATTTAGGTAGTGCGAAGCGAGGACAAGGCCGATTTGCGCGTTACGCCATACCTCAAGGTCGCTTGCAAAGTGATCGGTCAGGGTTTGATCGAACGCATCTATAAACACGCAGACTCCGCTGTGAAGCATGCGTTGGGAAATCGTCTGGAGGAGGTAGGCTGCCCGGCGCAATTTCTCGGCAACAGTGGTGCCTCGCATCAGTAGAGCGCCCAGGTAATGCGAGGGATTGTACAACGTGCGGTGGGAAATGTCATTGGAGAGCTCATCGATAAAAGGACGGTCTAGAGGGAGGCGGTCCAGTAAATCTGTCAAGGCACTAGCGGAATCTCCAGGGGCGGTCCCAGAAGAACCAGCGGCGGACCCGTGCGTGAGAATTGAAAAAAGAATGGACGCGCGCCACAGGTCTGTCCAAAACTCTGGCGACTTGAAACCAGCGTATGATCGAGGTAAGGTGCCGAAAATCTTCGGCTCGTCGTATTCTTGGTCCCTGGGTATGATTATCTGACCGTCGCACCGATCCTCGAGGATCTTTTTCTTGCTTCTGAGCAGCAGGGTCTTGCCCATTCCTTTGGAAGCAATGATTATCGGTTCCTTTTCAAGATCGAGGAAGGTTTTGACTTTGTGGTTTATGTAAATCGAATCTCGGCCCACGTTGTCGTGAGCAGCGCCTTCGATTGGCCAGTACGTTTTTTCGCCTTGGGTCTTCATTTCTTCCCGTTCTCTTCAGTCCAGTGCTTGAATTGTGCTTTTAACATATTCTGAGGGGATGGCAAGGATTTTCGGATTTTCAGAACGGGATGTCTATGCTCAGATATTTGCTATCCGGATTTGAAACACTTTTGGTCTATTCTAATGATGCGTCGTATCCTGGCTAATGTTAACCGCGGCCAGAAAATGTGTCTTACGCAAACTGTGTTTGCAGAACTAGCTTCCATCGAGGGTCGGAGTTGCAGGTGGTGAATCCGACACCCTGTTGCGCGGTATTCGTATCGGAGAGAGAGGAGAGGTTTTCTCCTGGCCCGCATAGCGTTCAGCTTTCGACTATCTCGTCTGGCCGCAGTTCGCGACGGTTCGTGGGGCGCCGCCGCGGGCGCGCACGAAGTGCAGGTTCATTTGTGGCCTTCAGCAGACCTGGTTTAGGAATCTCCGCGGGAAATATTGAGTTCTGAGGTTGTACACTATTGGCTCAATGTCACGTTGAGACCAGCCTTCAGGGGGGCAAGAAAACGTTTTCATCGTAGCGATTTCGGTCTGGTGCAAGGCATTCGCCGCCTGGATAGGGCTGTCTTCAATCATTGGAATCATTGTTTCGCGGCCCTAGACTAGAGCGTTGCGTGCATATTCCATATTCCGTGGTGAACGCGCAATTAAATCGACTGGTTCGGGTCCGATTCATCGGAATCCATAGAGTCCAACATTCCCTTTTTCGCCAGCGCGTCCAGCAGTTGCTTCACACGAGGCACAGGGAGTTCTGCCCTAAAGGCGATTTCCTCCAGAGTAGCCGGTTCCAGTTCACTTAACGCCTGGAGAACACGTCTTTCTTCATCATTCAGATCGGTCATGCCTGCTCTTGCCGCCGGCGCTTCTTAAGGTTTTGAGGGGTGGGAAATGAGCGTTTTGAAATATAGATTGGCTGGAGAGTTTGAGGTGGTTTGCTGTCCTGGAGCAGGAGATCGACGTCGGATCGGAACGGCTGTGCTGCATCTGCAAAAGGGAATCTTCTCCGCTGCAGCTAGAGCACGCTGGGCGTCCATCGCGTTCTCGCTTCGGCCTCGCTCCTGTTATCTCCGGGCCTCGTCTACGGCCTCCTCTGCAGGATTGCAACTACGTCTTGTGTTCTTGACCTCATCCTACGTTATCACGATACCCTTGCCCTCCTATATCGAGAGCGCCCAAACAAATCTCAAACCTCAAACTTTTCAAACGCCCTGACTAACTGCCGCCAGAGCTGTTTCCAGGGCCACAAAACGACAACGGCTCGTCGTTCCTCAAATAATGCAAATAAATAGCCAGATAATGATAATACACCTTTTTTGGTGTGCAAAACTTACCAAAACTTTGTCAGCATACTCAAATTGATCAGGTGGTCAGCCGCAGATATCAAAATGACGATCAAAGAATGAGGAAGCTTTGGTCCGGAGCACCCGCATTCTTGGCTAAGTAGGAACTATGTCCAACACACAGTCCTGCAAAAAGACCTGCAAACAGCCAGGCTTCAGCCTCGAATTGAGGTTCCGCGCTATTCGCCATAACACCTAACCCCACGCCGTTAAGCAAGTCCTTCCGATGGAGGACAAAATGACCTAGCTCATGAACAAACAATCGAAAGTAAATCGCGTTGGGATCTTTACCGTTAGCTCTGGCCAGTTCCGAAATAGCCTTTGGATCAAACACAACTGAGCATGTCCCCACTGTATCACCACGATACAACCAAGAACCATACCCATCTAAGTCATGACGTGCCACTTTACGGACGTCAAGAACTTGAAACAAGGGTAGCGTCGTTGCAGTGAAAGGATCGGGATAGCCCTCCTTCTTTCCCCAATTCGAGGCCTGCTCAAGCAAGACGACATAGTCCGCAAAGCACCTCAGCTCTTGGGGAATCGGCTGTTGCGGCTTAGGAAGAAAGTCATTAGGCGTGAAATTAAAGTCAGGCAGAGAGCAGATCGTTTCAACGAGAGTACCCGTTTTTTCAGCGATTTCTTTGATACGGATCGAGGAGAGTGATGTCCAGTTTTCCATGTCTCTTAATGTACTTTTGAGAGGCCCAGCGGTAGAATGCGTTCGTCGCGCTCAACAGAGCTCGAATCTTTTTATCCGTCCCCTCTGAGGGCGGCCTTCCAGTTCCTGCAAGGTAGCGACTCGTGGTAGGCTCATCTAACTCCGCCCATTTGATCTGGGCACGATTAAGCCAATCCTCAGGATAAATAGCAGCAGCACTCAAAAGGCGTTCCCAATCTCTACCCCTTAAGGAATCCACCAGTTCGTCCGCCGAAGTATCCCTTGAGAGTACCCGTTCGACGAGCTTTCCGTCGACGCCTGACCACAGGCTGAGCTCCTGGCTTCGATATCTTCCGGTCGGGTTGAATTGACCCGCTTGGAGCAGTGACTTTGCGGCATGAGCCAACTTCAATCCCTCCTGTTCACTCAACGTTTTCATTTTGACCATGTTAGTTCATTAGATTGTTTGCTTTTGGTGATATATATATCTTTCTAATCAGACTTCCAATGCCCTAGCCCTACTCCTGAGTGATCAACCTGGCTAGCATTTCGCGAGCCCCATCATCGTCCACCGCTTTCTTAGCGAAACATGTCATCGCAGATCTGCCACTGGCACAGTAAATTACGCCACATCGCCTGGCACCTGCAAGAGAAAAATTGTAGAATTATTGGTCGACGGAATGTTGCAATTTGCGCGATTTTTGGACATGGCCATGCCAAATTCAAGACGCCGACGTTACCAAGCACCGGTTTCATCCAAGCAACGTCAGCCAAAATGGCCCCCGGAAAGAGCAGTTCGCTGCGTCCAGAAATCCCCGTGGACACGCCAGCCTGGGCCGCAGACCAATGCCACCACACCGATGCAAACTCAAGGCAGTCGGCCCAGCCACGCCAGGCTTAGGCTGCTCTCCCAATCGACTGCAAAACCTCACTGACCATTCGTCTCCTGCTGCTTGCGGGTGCATTCCAGCCGGAACAGGAGCTGTCGGTCTGGTTTTGCCCAATTTGGGTTTGAATACGCATGGATTTCACTTCGGACTGTGCGCTTCCCGTGGCTGTGGGGTGAGCTTGGCCGTTCAACTAAGCAGCTTCACGCCAGCAAGTTCAGCAGTAGAGCGCCTTCGGCCCTGGAGAAAACCTGGGGTCCAGCGGATGCTGGATCACTGCCATCCGGTTGACTAGTTCAAAGAGTTAAGAAATATGGCTACCAAAAGCCAACAGGTGGATGTCATAACTCTTTCAAGATGAGGCACTAATAACCGGATGCTCGTGATGCTGGATGGACAAGCGCACAGCCCAGTAGGCGTAGGTCACTAGCGTTGACGCCCGAAGAACGTGCTGCCAATCAAGGAGATAGTTCACATAGGAAGAACCAAACGGCGGTCAACCGAGTTGAAGCTCCCGCGGAATTTGGCGGAGGCGGCTTGCTCAAGGCGGCATGCCTACCCGATGCAAGATGCAAGTGCCTGTGCCTCAAGGAGTCTTTCTTCCAGATCGTCACAAATCCCAATCGCCAGCGATACTGTTCCAAGCCTGCTTGCCGCAAAGCCAGTAAGGCCGGGCTAAGACCGCCCTTTCGAACGGCAGCAGTTGCGAGAACCATGAACCTACAGCAGGCTGTGGCGGAGCTGGCTGTGCCGTGGAGGCAAGGTCGTGGACGGGGGACAAGGTCCCCGTCCCCCCTGGGATTTATCGCTTTCGACTGCTCCAGCAGAAGGGGGTGAGGAGTTGGCCGGATGACCAGGAAGCCACCCGGCCGTTTCTGCTGTTGCAGCCTCCAGTCGGCGCTCAGGTCTCGTCCCCGCAGAGCCCTATCCTCCGTTGAAGGAAACGCTTTGCGCCACTTCCCCTGCGCTTCGAAATGCCGCCGGGAACTGGCGCCTTTTACCGTTCCCGGAATGGATCATCGACTATGAGGATAACAAGCCCATGGATTATCCCGTGCGGTTAAACCATGACGCTTACGTGGAAGCGCGAATGGCGCCGAGAGCACTACAAGTCGGGTGATGGGTGCTTCTTCTCCCCCACCTCCATGCATCTGTTGTCCGAATCAGCTTCGGGGTCTTCGCCGGATGCAACCGGATGACTCCTTTATTTCCGCTTCTTCCGGGCTCTCCGGCTCTTGACTTTCGCTCCAAATTCTCGTAAGCGGAACAATCTATGCAAAACCTATCCGCCGCCCAACTAAGGCAAGCCGCTGACGTCAAATCTCAAATCGAGGATCTTCAAAAAGAACTCGATGATTTGTTTGCTGGAGGAAGCACAGCTAGAAACGCAGCCCCTCGCCATGCCCCGCGTTCAACTACCCCCGCGCCCGTCGCAGCAACAACCGAGATCAGCGAACAGCCGGCCAAAGCATCAAGACGGAGAAGGAAGCGCAGGCTCAGTCCAGAGGCACGAGCAAGGATCAGCGCCGCGGCAAAGGCACGCTGGGCGACGCATCGGGCGAGGAAGTGACTGGGCTGGTAGCGTGGTGTTACACGGACCAGAAGATGGTCCTCAGGGCACTTTGGACAAGACTATCATCAAGGGAATTAGGTATTTGGAGAAATTTGTTTCGAAATATTTATATAGTACAGCAGCATACCTAATACGTGACATTATCCAAATACCTCGCAGAAACCGCGGCTCAAGACCTTGCCCTAGCGCACTCTTATATGTCCGAGATAATTCGGAATCACTCTAGGACAGGTTCTGCGAGTATCGAAGATCACCTTGCTCGCCAAAACTCTCTTGTGTTCACTTCGGACTGGCTGACGCCGACGGAAATTGTAGGACATTGGCCTCTCCACACGAAAGGGTGCCTGTTTCAGTATCTAAATACTATTCGCCTGATTCTAAAACGTGTCATTCGACAACAAGAAGTGACAATCGAAGACGGGATACGACTTTCCGAACTTGGAGCCCCCTACATTTATACCGCGCATCTTGAAGCCCATAGAAGTCTACCAATGCGCTGTGACCTCGACGATAACGTCGTGCAATGTTAATTCAATTCGCTCCATGTCCGCTGATGACAACTTGTCCAACAAATCACGCGAGAAAAACACCCTGAAAGGCATGCCGACTGACTCCTCGGTCTTCCTCACAGCCTGCGCCAGAGGGGAATACTCCTCCAATGTAATCCACGTTCTAAACCGCTTCGTAAGAGGCCAATGGCACTTAACATAAAGCGGCACTGCTCGCCCTTGCTCTGCGGCAGTCTCACGGTTGGATGTGGCGAGCCTGGGCTTCAATGGAACATCTACTAAAATATCCCCATCCCGTGGTTCACAGAATCTTGGCAAGTGCTCCACAATGGCGCGGATCACCTCCGCTTCACGAGCAGGATTAATGTTGGTTCCTAACCGGTAGAGCAGAGTGCACTCAGCATCGCCGCAGGCCCGAAGGCTAAAAGCACGACGGTGTCCGATCCGACGCAAGTCCGCAATACTTGCGATAGGATTATAATACTGCTTGCCATCCTGACTAGCGAAGGCATCGTAGGTATCGCGCAGATATTTGACGACTTCCCAGTCGGAAAAATAAAACGTATCCCGGAGGTACGTATCGAAGGTAAACTCAGCGCCACGTTCAAGCAACATCCGCTTCATTACATGTTTTACCTCGGCCATAAATGCTCGGTTCGTGTGCCGCCAATATACGTTTCGATACATCCAATACACAGCTGCAAGCACTGCCTCCGCCGCGCTTACTCCGGTTTCATCAACGGCGAGACCTGCGACATTCAGTGTCCCCTCCGCGCCAACCATTATTGTTAGCGCCTCAGTCAAGCTTGCGATATCTATACCGTTTCCGTACGGAACTCCGGTGCGAATGCTGTCATGGGAGAGATAGCTGATTCTATCAACGTCAATTACACCATTGATAATATCCCGCGAGATGTTCGCAACTGGTCCAGCATTCCCCTCCTTCGGCCGCTTGCTCACGAGGTAATCGATCTGATCAACCGAGAGTTCATGGTCATGGAGGATATCCCTTAATCTGACCCCTTTAGCGTCAGGCAAATCTAGGCAGGGTGAGACCAACTCCTGGTCGTGCTTTATGTCCATTAATGCCTTCTCTCCACATAAATCTCCGACCTTCCGCAAATCTTCGATAGTGTGCGAAAACGGGTACTGTCCCAGATCGTGAAGCAGTGCAGCTGCGAGCAGATGCTCAATGTCCTGCCTTCTGAAAAGAGCGCGAAAGTTGCTCCGATTCGTTAAACCCATCACAAATGATTTAGCAAGGTGAAAAGTTTGCAACGAGTGGGTAAACCTGCTATGCGTCGCATCCGGAAAAACCTCGCTGACGAGCGAAAGCTGCTGCCGCAGCCTTAGTCTTTGAAAGGTGAAATGGTCAACAATCTGGTGAAAAGGGGCGGACGCTTTTATCAGATGACTGCCCGTACGCAGCCGTATTCCTGGTAGCCTGTCCGTAAGGGAATCCGCCGCTAGGATAGCCGTAGAAGCGTGAAATGGAATGGCGCGTAGGGCGGATTCGACCTGTAAGGTGGTTTCGTACGTGCCCTTATCGAGGTCAGTTAGCTGTGCCGCGATATCCTCTAAAACGGCGAAATCATCGCCAAAGACGTTCCGCCAGAACGCTTCCTTCGCCACTTCTCTAGCCCTAATATCTTCGTTGAGTTTAAGCTCAGGTGTATCACGGCGCACTTGATCTAAAAGCAAAACTTCTAGCGTACGTCCAAAAGAGTAGAGGTCGATGCGTCGCCAGTACAGCGAAAGTCTCTCGTAGTCTATGAAGGGCACGTCGCCCTGTCGTTTGTGGCCAAGCTGACTCAATAAGTGGAGAGGAAAGTAAAAGGGCGTGCACATGAGCGGCGTTAAACCGCGGCGTCCAGCAGTCATCGCCTTAGCCGCACCCATATCAATAATGAAGCATTGTTGGTTCTCTAACGGATCAATTCGACGGCGAAGTGATTGAGAGTTGCCATCGGCGATCTCTGGGCCTATGCCTAGAGGGTTTCTGGTCCGAGGATAAACCATTAGGTTCCTCGGCTTAAGGTCCATGTGAACAACGGATGCTGCATGAAGTTCCACCAAGCCAGCAACTATGTTAGATAATATGGTCAGAGTTTGATCGCGCAAGCGGGATCGAAAAATGTAGCTCCCCGAGATTAGGTCCCATTGCGTCCTAAGTGCGTCAGCCCACTTATCCAGAGTAACCCCATCGACGTACGGCTGCACATAATAGCCAAATTCTTGCCCGTCGGCGTCGGTGGTAACATCGTAGTCTGTAATCGGAATAACATGTTTATATGGCTGTTTGTTTGCCATTTCGATTTCGCGGACAAAAACGTTTCCGCTGTCAACATTTCGCTGGAGGTCATCAACTCTGGCATACGTAAGAAACTTAACTGCCCTTGGTATGGTTAGCCGGTCCTGAGCTCGCACTACAACACCGAAGCCGCCGCTGCCTAAGCAAGGCACCTCCGCCTCGCCATCTCCCGCCAGAGCCGTCCCGTCAGGCATTACAAGTGTATAGCGTTCGCCGAGTCTGGCGTCTGGTATCCGTAGGGCGAAGTTCTTACCGCAGGTTATCCGTGCAATCATAAAGTATGCTGCCGATTACAGCTAATCGTTCCTTCATGTTTTCGAGCGTGCGAACTTTCTGGCACAATGTCAACCAAAAGCGTACACGGATGCCTATGCTAAAGGCTACTTGTAGACAGTAGGGGTTTTGATCATGGCCGGCCCTTACTTCATGGATTCCAGTCTTCGCTCTGCAAGCGCAATTGCGTGGATGTTATCCATTCCCGGGTCGCAATTCGTCGCCTTCCGGTACAGGTCCTTTGCCCTAGCATGGTCCCCCATCTTTTCGCAAGCCATCCCACTAAGATATAGCGTCTCGGCGGTCAGCTCGGAATCATGTAATAATTGATGTTGTATAACTGCGCACTCCAACACGGCAGCCGCCCTTTCGTATTGTTTGTCGAGCAGCAACAGCCCACCATTGATTCTGTGGTAGTCTGGACTGGGGAGAACCGCAAGCGCGTCACATATAGTCGAGTAGGTTTTCCAGTGATTCATTGCTGTAAATACATCGCGTGGCGAAATCTTCGCCTTGTCATCCAGCAAGGCAGCTCTTACAAGCTGCTCTCCGACATGCGCATGTGCCTCGGCGAACGCGAGGTAATACTTGTTGCCGACGCCCCCGGCACAAGAGAAGGGTCGCCCGCTAAAGATCTTGATATCAAATCGTCCGGAGCCACGCCATTTGCTGATATCTATAAGAAGAGCTGACATGAATGCCGTTGAATCCCTCCCAATGGAAGCACGCTTAAAGAGTCTCTGGGCGGCTACGTAATCGTGACGAAGATAATGAATATAGGCTTGCTGGTACCAAATTCTCCTAATCTGTGTAGAATCTGACGGAACGATGCCTATAGCTGTCTCAAGCGCGGCCTCCGCCGCAGTAAAGCCCAAACTACCTTGGAGCCTGAGGAATCTTGCGTATGAAATCAAAAACTCTGCGCGCCCGTGTTCGGTTGGCTTAATCACGTCCAGGCTTTTGTGTAAGGTAGAAAGAATATCTTTATATTGTTTTGGAGACAAGGCATGACGACGAAATGCCCAGTCGAAGTCGGAAACAATCTCGGCAAGATCGGCCCCTTGCGCTAATGTATCTCCGCCTTCGGTGCAAATGTTTCCAGGAAAAAGGCAAGACCGTGCCAACTCGGTCTTTAGGTGCCTCAGGGCATCAGGACTAATTTGCTTCGCGTCTGCAGCCACATGACATAGGCCACAGAGAGCGATCAGGTAAGGTTCAGGGTTGGCATTACCGAACCGCGCCAACGCTTCACGCCACGGGATAATGTGGTGAACAGTTACTACCGGGCGCCGGCAGTTGGCGCATCGATATCCGGCTTCGCGGCATATTCGCCTGCGTTGTGCGTCTTGAATGTCTGGACGCCTTTTCGGGCTGCTATAGGCCATTCCTTAAAATAGCATGTCTTCATGTGCGAATCGACGATAAATTCGTCAACCTCGCCATCGATTGATTCTGTTTAGGGCGTGACTGAATGACGCCTCGTTCATGGTCTTCTGGGGCGGTATTCTGTTCAAGATCTACCAGTATCTATCTACGACAAGGGCTAGCGACTCCTGCGCGTGGAGGTTAGCGTCAAGAACGCAGCCGCGTTGGGGTGTGGCACAATCCTTGACAAACTCCCGAATTGTTGCGGCGGCTGCGGCAGATCCTCATCGGCTTCTTTGGGCACCATGCAGACCGCCCATGTGAGCTTTCTGGGTCAGGGGCGTTCGAGAAATGTGGTCCAACCGGTCCGACGCGGCAACCGACGATTTGCGGGCATCGATTCAAGCGTGCGTGCGGATCCACAGCTACGACTTGGCCGGGTTAAGCTCTGGCGGACGCACGAACGGAAAGCATTGAAGGTCATGGCGACGCAGCCCGCTCGTCGATAAGCGCTGGCAATCTGGCGCCTGTCTGGCGCGTCTGGCCGCGGCCGGCCAACAATGAAAAAAAAGAAGTTGATTTTATTTTCTGACCAAATACAATGTGTGGCGGTTCCTCAAGACCGACCCGCTATATATGGCGGTTTTTCCGGGTGCCGCCCGGGCTGTCGACAAGCAGTGAACAACTTTCGCTTGAAAGCTCAGCGTTGCTTGCGCAGCCTTTCGTAAGCGTATTCAATGCTCCGAATTCGGGGGCAGACGGAGAGACAGAGTTGCGGGAAAGCGGTGTCTTAGAGTCGGCAAGCTGCTTTGCTTAGTGAAGGCGGCTGGCTGCCGAATAGACGCCAGAGCAAGGTTTATAAAGCCTTCTTCCCCTAGTCTTTATATGGTGGTAGACAATAGCAGTCAACAAGCACAGCCATGAATGACAGAAATTCTTTATACGGTGATGAGCTGCTCGTGTCGGTTCTTGCGCAGTTGCCACCACGAAGTACATTCCGCCTGGGAGACCAGAATGAAATCGTTGCGGCTCTTTATAATGCCAGCCGCATTCCAAAGTATCAAGGACTTTTCACAAACTATTCATTCGACTTAGATGGTATCGAGCCTACGTCTCGCGAGCTAACAGAAGCACTGGATTCACTTCAGCAGTCCAGACTGCTGGGGAGAATGAATCCTGATTTAATAGACTACACAATCTCGCCTGCGATGCAGATTCGCTACAAGACCTTTGTTGAGCATAAAGTTCAGGGACAAGAGAGCGTGCTAAGAGATTTGGCGGAGTTCTTACGAGATGAGTTGCGCGTTTGCGTCACGCAGACCTAAGCTCGGCGAATGCTAAAGGAAAGGGTTAATCGGTTCGTCGGGCATTTCTTGGCGCCCTATGTGGTATCCGCGACAAAGAGCAAGTTTGTCCATGACCCATTATGGGGCACAATCGAAGTTAAGGCTTACGAACAATGCTTTCTCGATAATCCGTTGCTGCAACGACTCCGTCAAATCCATCAGACCGGATGCGCTTTCTCCACATATCCGTCCGCGACTCACTCCCGCTTTGAGCATACGATTGGGGTAATGCATCTGGCTAGCCGGATTGCTGAGAGCTTGCGAAAGCGTTACCCGCACCTGTCGGAACTTCGGCAGACTGAGCAAAGGGTCCGACTAGCGGCCCTCTTCCACGATCTCGGCCATTCAGCATTTTCTCATACAAGCGAGGAGGTTTATGAGCAATGTGATGATATACAAGAACTAATCCGACCACAAGGCCCTTACGCTGGAAAAGGCGCGGGAGAGGTTCTGTCTTACCTGATTATTACGTCAACACATTTTCGGGAGTATTTTGAGCGCATAAAGTCACAACATGACGGACTAGTCGAAGAGATCGACAATGTTGCCCCTCTAATTCTTGGGCGTTCTAATGACACCCTATATCAATTTGAGGCAGACATCATCAGCGGTCCATTTGATGCCGACAAACTTGACTATTTCTCACGAGATGGACGCGCTGTAGGCATCGAACTGTCTTTAGATATTGATAGGCTACTCCATTGCATCGAGCTCGGGACCTTTCCCAATACGTTAACGAAAGGAGAGGTCCGCTCGCTCGTAATCAACAGGGGTGGATATAATGCTATTCAGCAGCTTTTGTTTGCTCGAGCTACCTTATTTGCAACTGTATACCATCATCATAAAGTCCGGGCATGCGATTGCATGGTAAAGGCCTGCTTTGAACGTTTTAGAGAAGGAAACATACATTTCGGAGGGAAACGGAGTGAGGCTTCGCAAGACCGGCCACTTACTAGTGCTGCGGATTTCCTGTTTCTCTCGGACGTAGATTTTTTCAGTGAGGCCTCGCACCACGACGCCGACAGCGCCGAACACTGCCTTATTCACAATCTGTTATATCGCCGTCTCCTAAAGCGAGTTTTAATAATCTCGTCGCACACTGTCCAAAATTTCGAAGAAGATGATGACCAGAAGGCTGCATATGGAGCATTTTACAATCTCGGAGCAGACAACATTGCTCAGCGGGACCTTGCACGCGAGCTTCACAGGGTATCGGGCGTTAATTGCTTGCCAAGTTATGTTTGGTTTGATTTTCCCCGTAATCCCACATTCGACAAGACGGGGATTGCGCGGATTAATGTGGCTCCACGAGGATCGCAGGATCCTCGCTATGAGAAACTGGGTAGGTTTATACCAGTGAAGGAATGGGTCGACACATATCGGCAATATTACGCCCAGAGCCTTCTATTTGGTCCTCCAGATAAGAGTTGTCGCGTGAAATTGGGGCTGGCGGCGCGGAAGCTTTTGAAGGAGCGGTTTAAACTAGTGCTTACCGAGTATTCGCTCGCGGAGGACATCCGGGAGGAGGTTCTGAGAGAGGAAAGTGGCGCCTCTTCCGGTTAAAAAGCCACGTTTTGTTCACACGCCTACTGTAACTTTCGCGTTTTTACCGTCTAGCGGGCTTGTACAACGCGTGTCACGTCCCTGCTGGTCCATTTTAGACGCGGGATGCGCCAACCGACTCCGCCTTGGCGCTCACAGAAATTGACCCAAGCATCGTGAAGATACCCTTCTTGGAAAAAGAAAACGGTTTTTGGTCGGGTGGCTCAGTTTCAGTGAGCACAGCTGTAAATTGCGGAGCAAGACTGCGGATGAGCGAAGAATTGTCCGCATGCGGAGCGAACGGTGCGATGGAGTCGAGCAAGAGTGTCGAGCAGGGGCTCACAGCAGGTCTCGTGAATTTGGACCTAGACCTAGAGACGGTCGCACGTTAACCTGTAACGGCCTCAAATTGAGATTTGAGACATCCTGAGATCGATCATGGACTTACATTCCGTGCTCGGCCCCGGGGCTTCTTGGTTTTGCAGGCCGCTTTGTTGGGCGCTGCTGTTCGCTTGTTCTGCTCAACGGATCTGGCGCAGGAAGTCTGATGGGGTTGATGGGCCGGCACTGTCGAAAAGATTACCGCCGCCATAGACCAGACGGTCGAGACATTTCCCAACGACGCTCTGCAAATGAATCCTGAAGAGGTAGCCGTCCAATGCGAGGCCGAACTATTAAACCACCTGTGACGGTTCTTCTGCGCTAAATTATCAAAGTACCGCCAAAATGTGAGAAATTAAACTCCCTACATTTCAGTCCATATTCCTGTAAACCGACTCTAAAATGGGAATAGGAGACAAAACCTAGGGTTGCCATATTCGCATAGTCCCCGAGGGTCCGCTGTATCGGATCCTTCTATCACGTGAAGTAAAATCAATGCTGTGTTTTGCCGCCTTAAAAATCTCGTATGTTATAGAGCCACCCTGCAGTATCTCGTCGTGAAAGTCAGATCTGGTATGAACAATATCTTCGCCTTCTCCTAGGGAACTCATAACATCCCGAGTCGCATCGTTTTCAATCTCCTGGACTTCGTGTTCTGCGCGTTCAATCACATCTCTAGCCTTTGCGATATAATCGTAGTCCCCAGTTTCCAGTGCCTTATCGCACAGGTCCTTCGCTTCATCTGCGGCCCTTTCAGCGGCCCAGATCATTCTGTTTTTTGTGGACATAGCCTTCTGTGCATCCGTGTTGATCAGATTGCGACTACCACGCCCAGTCGAATAGACCATAAATTCCGCAAAACACAATGTCAATATCCTTCAACTCTTCATTTGCCTTCCGTTTTTGATCTTTCGTTTCCGCGCGTCGTTCGCCAGTCTCCTGTTTGGAGAATCTGGCTACAAACAATCGATTTGCAAGGACCCCTCGGTTTTCGGTGAGGCCAATCAATGTGCCGACTCTTGATTCCACCGAGCCTTCTTCCGAAAGGTTTATCTTTTCACGTTTCCCATTGATTCTTAATGGAGACTCGCGAAGATCGTGGTATCAAAGTGCGACCAGCTGTGGAAGCGGACCTAGCCATTCTTGCGCGCTTCTCCGCTCAGAACGAAAAACACCATCTGAAACTCCATCCAGGAGAACATGAAACAGGTGGTGAAACTGGGGAACTATTTCACCTCAGGGCGGCCCTGAAAGATACTCGCCAGCTAATTCTTCTTGCCGAGGACTCAGAGAGCGCGATCGGCTTCATTCACGGTTCCATTGTGCAAATCGAGTCGGCGAACTCGTACCGTGCCTATGTGGAAGACCTGTTCATCGAAAGTCCATTCCGTGGAAGAGGAGTCGGCCGATTGCTGGTCAGCGCTCTCGGCAGCTGGTTCGAACGAAACAACATGAGGACCGTCGAAGTATGGGTCACCGCCGGCAACTCCGATGCTCTCAGATTTTGGGGCCACATGGGATTCCAGACGGTCGCACTTCGTTTGAAGGCGCTCACAAAATCATTGACGAGGTCCCAGGGACATGCTCAAATCGACGCATGAAGAAAAAGCGCACTGATGACCAGAAGTGCCTGATCCCAAGCACGCCCCCAAAACAACGACAGACAGATCCTAGGAAACCATTGTTCGTCTCGCTCCTCAAACCCCTCGAAAGAAGTCGTTGAGCCGGTCTCGCCGCAAGATCCTCCTGATCACCTACACGTCCGATCACTGCGCAACGTTGGTTGAGAACGCAGTACGCCGCCAGGGGGGAGAATGCATCCGGCTCAACACTGATTTGTTTCCTTGGACCTGCTCACTTGCTTGCGGGTTTAAATCTCATGATCGGTCGCCAAGACTCTGGCTGCGATATGCGGATGAGACAAACCGACGGTGGAACTTGCGAGACGCGGGCGCGGTCTGGTACAGGCGAGAGGCGCAGCCGGCCTTACCGCGCATCGCCGAGGCGGAACGTACAGCTGCGTTTGCGGAAATCAGGGCATATCTGGAGGGATTGTATGATTCTCTCAGTGACATTCCGTGGGTCGACCCGCTCCCGCGCATAACCGCTGCCGAGAATAAATTTCGGCAGCTCCACTTAGCTTCACGCTGCGGCCTAAATGTTCCAAGGACTCTTGCCACGAACGACCCCACGCTCGCTGGTAAATTCATAGCGAAATGTGAAGGACGCATAGTAATAAAGAGCATTTCTCCGCTTACGGTGCGGCGTCGGAATAAGGAATTCTCACTCTTCACAACGAAATGCAACCCTTCCCCAGAGCAGTTGCAGGGTCTTCGCTTCGCCCCATTGATCTTTCAGGAGGAGATATCCAAAGAGCGTGATGTCCGTGTGAACGTTGTCGGCAATTCCACTTTCTCGGTAAGCATTTCCGCCAATGACTCCAAGGATATTCCAGATTGGCGCTTCCGGAAGAATTCCGAAATCACTATATCGCCTGAGGCTTTGCCTTTTAAAGTAAACTACCCAGGGCTAAAGCCGCTGGGCATTTTAGGCGACGTGTTTAATACTGACTAAGCGTCGCTTGTTTACCGTACTGATAAAACTCATAATCAACAACTTCCCAGTGCTTTGCCTGGCTATGTTCAATATAGAAGCGAACAGCTTCGCTTGATGCTTGGCCAATGCTTCTGTAGAAATAGCCAGATGTCCAAAACTTTTCCCCCCATAACATATGCTCAAATAATTTCTTGTGGTTTTTGCGCATTATGTAAGATACGAATCCCTTGAACTTTTGTGCTAATTCAGACGCGGTATAATTCCTACAATTTGCAATGAAAACATGCAAATGGTCTGGTCCAAATTCCAAAGCAACTATCACAACACCTAGCTTTTCAGCTTCAGCAAAAAGGTAAGCTCGTGTCAGTTTCCTAACCTTATCAATTGCAAAAATCGCCTGCCTATAAGCAGGCGTGAATTGATAATGAAAATTGCTCTCGCCAACACAATGGCTGTCTTTTTTTATCTCAAGTTTTAGTTCCATTTTTTGCCTCCCGATATATTTAATTAGAGCAAGAAAGTAGCCACTATGAAAAACAAACGCAAATTTTTCAGTGAGCTAACATCAAGCTCACTTTTTTATATTAATTCTGATAGAAATAGATTACTGCTCACCCAATGCAATTCACTCCGAGCTAAAGCGGGAGAGCATTCTTGCGTTGGGTTCGCTGGTTAGTAAAGACCTCTTTGCTCAAGCTTCTCCGTCTCTATAATCTCACTTGGGCTACCGCAGACTTCGCCGTCACACCTGAACAAGAGTTTGTCTTTCTTGAAATCAACCCTGCTGGCGACTGGGGTTGGCTGCCAGAGAACATCTGCGTGTCGATCGCAAATGCATTAGCACACCAGTTATGCGAACTCTCACGACAGTAAATATGCTAAATAACATGATAGTCCAAGTTATCCTACGGGCCTTGAACCTACTGTGAAGAGGGGCGCTTGACTGGTATGCCGGTCACGACAACGAATCCGAATTCTCCTCCAATTATTCGAACCGCCAAATTCATTCTTACGTATTGCTTCTTGATGTCTTGATCTCTCAGTCAATCTCGGGTTAAACCCGTTGAACCTCCTTGCGCCGGGGATACTCAAGTCTTAAATATATACATTCTCCACATCCGCCCGCTTCCGATACAGGCCGACCGCCGTTGGCAAATTCTCGGTCATATCCGTCACCATCACCTGGTATTCGGACGCCGGCACGCTGACCACTTGATCCTCAGGTCAGTTTAACAGTCGTGAGCAGAGGCTTGCGGGGCCAGTGTCTCTCGCCGCCGCATCACCGCCACAGGCCGTTTGCGGCTCCACCCCGTCAATTGCAGACTGCCTTCGAGCGTCTCCGACGCATCGGCGAACTGGCTCCATCCTCCTTGCTGTTCCAGAATTTCCATCGGCATGATAGGCAAATGCGGTCCCATTCCACATGAAAACCGTGGCCCATGGTATCGACTCCACGGGGGTGAATCCACCGGCCACCTCGAGCGTCCAATGCGGCGGCGGAGGGTCCACCCTTGGAGTGAATCGGAATCCGCGAGATTTGCGCTCTCACGCCCCATCAGAACAGCGACTTCGCGACAATTCCAAGCCTCCCAACTGCCGTTTCAAGGTTCATTCTTTTCATGGCCCAGTTGCAGTTGCTTTTCGATTTCGTAAGCAGATTTCGCGACGCACAAACTTCAGGACACTCCTCGAGCGCGGTCAGATGCTCTATACTGTTACCCCACTGTCCGATTCGATTATGCGGAATGATTTTTAACTGGCGCCTCTTCTGCATTGGTATGAGAAAAAGCAGCCCGGAACGAAAATGCGCCGAGTCCTTCGTTGAGGTTATCGAGGAACTCCGGAGCAAGCTGCTGGATATAGACCAAAAGGTCGATCATATCATCAAGAACCTCCGCCGTTATAATCATATTCATTCCGAATCCGATGAGTTTCGTTGAGTCTGCCTTTTGAGGTTGCTCACGTTTTGCGTTTGTTTTCACAAGCGCTAAAGCATAGCTCATCATAGAAGACCCTGCATCACGGTCATTTTTAGCGTGAGCTCTGTCCTGTATTGCTCGCCGGGACGGGGTTTGGCGCTCGTGGTTTTCCTTGCGAAGACTGCGGAATCCTCTAGTGGCGAGCAGAACAATTGAAAGGAGAGAACAAAATGAACAACTGCAACATATCAGGGATTGTAAGGCATGCAAATGTACGCGGCTCATCGCCAAAGGTGTTGTCCTTCGTGGTTGAAACGCGTCAGGTAACGAATGACAGCGAGAGGAAAGACCGCCCAGTATCCATTCCGTGCCTCCTGTTTAACCCAACGGCAGACGTTGAGGCATTGCTGGCAAAGAATGGGGACGGGATGAACGTGGAATTCGAAGGAAGACTGAGTTCGTCTTCGTATCAGACGAGGACCGAGACCCGTCATACGTGCGAGGTTATCGTTCGTGCCTGGACCCTCGTCATTCAGCCAACATTTGCCACAGCTGGGTAAGCATTACAATCAGACGCGTAGCACGAAGAAGAGCGCTTAGGCGCTCTTTTTCATTGCTCGGCAAGTCGCTTGAGCCTGTTAGCCGTGCTTCCAGGGATCTCATTGAGATATCAGGAGTCACACATCAGGCGAAGCACATGATTCACGGCGATAGAGAGCACCGTTCCCTTTCGGAACCAGTGCTGAGGCACAGTGAGTCTGATGGCAATGGCTGCCTTGGGAATCCCGAATGTCCTGGACTGAACATGAATCCGCGGTCATTACTGCCCGGAAGAGTAAGGAGTGACAATTCCATCCCGAATCAGCACATAGTCAGCATACGCTTCAGGGGCAAGGTTCTTTCTCAAAAAAATCTCGACGGCAATGCGTCTTTGCGCGAGTTCCCTGTGAGCAAGGTATGCGGTCACGGCCTTATAGACAAGCAATGCGACCACTATTGTGAACACCATCTTAAGGCTCGTTTTGAAAAACCCATCTTGATACATACGGCACCTTTCTATGGTGAATTAATACCACCCTTAGCGAGGAAGTGTCAAATATCAAACTGTAGTGTGACTGACTTCGGGAAGTAGTTAGGGCTTACTTCGGGCAGTTGTGCTTTGTTAGACCAGCTCACAGCATCAAGGCCACAATGCTTTAACTCGTCCGAAAGTCGGCATCAAGCGACTTATGTATTCGCGTGAATACGCCCCATCTTCTGACTTTTATCTCAGCTGAGGCTCGAACGTTCGCGCCAACTCAGAAGAGATAAATCCCACAAACAATAACCATCAAAATCAAAGGAAAAGCATGAACATTGTAAACCTGTTTTGTAACCTCATAGCAGGCCGTTGGCAGCGAGACCGTTATCAGCTGTTCATCGGTGCTGGCAGTCATTCTCGATGCGTAGATCAAAATAGAGGCAAGGAAAGGACTTTGGCGTGGCCAATCTACGGGCAAGGGCTTCTTCTACAGCCGTCATGGCAAAGGAGACGCAATCGTTAACACAAAGCAACAAAAACCGAAGGAATATATGAAAGGTCTGATACTGCACTACGGTTCGCAACTTCTCACAAAGGAGGAAGTGTTTAAGGCGCCGGTGCCACAGCAAACCGCCTCATACATGCCACTGTCTCACGAAAGTTTCATCTCTAGAATCGAGAAGCAGTTGGCCATCGAAAGCGTGAAAGTGGAGGAACAGCAGTTCGCCGCAGCACGTGACGGTCAGCGGCTGTTTGGTCTGATGCAACTCCGGTTGCCTGGCTTCACCGCGGAGGGCTATTCCTGCGTGATGGGCCTGCGAAACTCCTACGACAAAAGCTTCCCGACAGAAATCTGCGTTGGAGCGCAAGTCCTGGTCTGCGACAATCTTAGCTTCTGCGGGGATATGTCGTTTAGCAGAAAACACACGCCAAATCTCATGAAAGACCTCTCATGGTTTTTGACTGAGAGCATGGCGCAATTGCCGGCCAGGTTTGCCAGGCAATCCCGATCATTCCAGGCCTATCAGAAAAGGGAAATCAGCGATCGCCAGGCCCACGACATCATCATCCGGATATATGATTCAGGGGCAGTCAACATCACTGACGTTCCCAGGCTTCTGAAGTTCTGGAGGACATTACCTACTCCAGACGCGGCTATGCACAAGACTGCCTGGCGCCTCTTCAATGCAGCGACCGAGGCACTGAAAGGCAATATTTGGATGCTGCCGGAACGTACTCGCAAGATCCATCGAATCCTCGATGTGGAATGCGAAATTTCAGATGAGGATGGGCAGGTTCCGATAAAACGGCGCGAGGAATCTGCCATTTTGGTTTAGGAGGCAAAATGGAACAGTCTGAATTCACACTTGGTCAGCCTGCTCCTCGCTGCGGGAAGCGGGCCAGAAAACCTCCGGCTGAGTTCAAGGTGGTTGCCCTGCGGGAGTGTCCGATGCCTGCTGATATGCAGCTCTGCGACACTCCTCAGATCGCCTTGGCAGAAATGCTCGGAGATAATGAAGATGGACTAGCAGAGACGCTGGAGGACTTCGGCCTATGAGTGCGACTAAGATTCCAATTGCAATCTTCCGGATTGGAAAAATCGTCGCCACCAAAAACGCCCTCGACCGTCTATGCATCGACGATATCACCGAAGGCATTGCCAAACACCAGGCTGGCGATTGGGGTGAGATATCCGAGGAGGATCGTCAAGCCAACGATAGAGGATTGATCCAGAAAACAAGGCTTTTCTCAGCCCATCATTCGGCTCGAGGAATCAAGTTCTGGATAATCACTGACGCGAACCGCTCCGTAACGAAGGTTCTTCTGCCGGGCGATTATTGAGTCCCGCGCAACTCGCGTCAGGCTTCGAACCAGACCGCCGTTAATCTTCGGCGGTTTCAATTTACCGACGGCTCAGAGCCATCATTCCGTTTTTACCCAGGCACTGCCGCAGTTCGTGTGATTCAGCGGTCTGCCAGGTGAAACCCGCAATCCCGACCAGGAATAAGGCCGTCTGCCCACTGGTTGGAAAACGTAACCCAACAATGGGCATCCCGCTGTGACCGGGGACGGCCAAAGCAAAGGAAAGCGTATGATCGCAGAAATCAATAAATCAGTTGTCTGGCTTGTCTGGGGCAACACCAACACGCCAGGACAGCTTTCAGAAAGGGAGGGCTTCATGAACTTGATGCTCCATAGCGGAGGAAAGTCAGCAGCCGAAGAAGGTATATGAACGCAAGACAAGCACAGAGAGTGGCGTCCGCTGTAGAGGCTGCTCGCTATGCCGAAACGCGAGGCACAGCAAAGCGATGGTTCATCCTGAATGAAAACCCGCACAGCGGCCTAAGACTTGGGATCGCTATGTTCAATCCGGACATCTACCGCATCGCGGACATGTGTTATGCGAGCGAACCTTCTGTAATGGATTGGGAAAGAGCTTGGCTGATAGTTCACGCGGTGAATGCCTGCGTCGAAGTCAATCCGCAAAACCCCCAAGCTGCCGCAGAGGCTTATCCGAGATTGATTCACGCATGTCAGAATGCGCTCGCACTTGAAATGGCTGATGCCGGCGGCTATCCGGTCGTGCGGACGGTCGTCGATATTGTGCGAGAGGCACTTGAGGAAGTACGGAAACCGAAACCAGAGGAGGCACCATGAGCGTGCAATCTGAGTTCGACTTCACTTACCTCGTCGGACACCAGCAATCGCGGCGAAGGAGACGTGCTGGAGAATGGAAAGTGACGTGCCTTCGTGAATGCCCGCTGCCTTCGTCTCTGATGGATCTTGATGACCCCGATAAAGTGCTTCGATACTGGCAATCTTCGGTGCCAGCAGCAGAGTGGTTCAATCCATCTGTAGAGTGTGTTGTGGTGCTTGCGCTCAACACACGGCGTAAGGCCATCGGGCATTTCCTCGTATCCACCGGCACGCTCGACACAACACTCGTGCATCCTCGGGAGATATTCAAGACAGCGATTCTCCTCTCTGCGCACGCAATCATCCTCGCGCATAACCATCCGTCAGGAGACAGCACGCCGTCCGAATCGGACATCAAAGTAACGCGAGATCTGATTCGGGCCGGCCAGTTGTTGAAAATCGAAGTGCTGGACCACGTCATCATTGGCCATGGCCAGCGCTGCAGCCTACGGGAATTGGGGTATTTCTACTGCTGATGCCCAAGAGGCTGGAAGTTCAAACCAAAAAGCGGACCAGGGTCATTCCTAGTCCGCTTTTTTATTTTTTAAGGAACTCATGAAACAACTCCATCTTTTCAAAACAGAAAAACTCCCTACGGCCGTGACTTACGGAATGGGCGTCGATTCCACCGCTGCCTTGATTGAAATGGCCAGGCAGGGGATCCGACCTGATCTAATCCTGTTTGCCGACACTGGGGGCGAGAAGCAGCAAACCTATGATTATGAGCCGGTCTTCCAGGATTGGCTCCGGCAGGAAGGTTTCCCAGAAATCATCACGGTCCGCTATGAGCCTAGAAACTTCAAGAATTGGCCGCCATACTTCACGCTTGAAGACAATTGCTTAACGAACGGCACCCTGCCGTCGCTGGCATTCGGTTTTAAAAGCTGCTCGCTCAAATGGAAGGTCGCTCCGCAAAACAAGTTTGTGCAAGCCTGGCCTCCAGCACAAGAGGCCTGGAGCAACGGCCAAAAGGTAATCAAGGTGATCGGCTACGATGCTGGTCCAAGTGACATCAGGCGGCGAAATCACGCCGGTGATCTCGCTGACCCGCAATACGATTACCAGTATCCGCTTATTGAGTGGGGATGGGATCGTCAGCGCTGCATTGAGGAAATCCGCAAGGCCGGCCTGGAGGTTCCCTGCAAAAGCGCCTGCTTCTTCTGTCCAGCGACAAAGCCGCACGAACTGAATCAGTTCACGCCTGATCTTCTAAGGCGGATTGTCCGCATGGAAGCTCGGGCAGCTCCTCGCCTGGAGACCGTCGAAGGCCTCTGGCGAAAGTCCACGAAGAGCCGCCCAGGATCGATGACGCAATACATTATCGACAGGAAGCTGCTTTCCCGAGAGGAAGTCCAGCACCTCATCGACACCACGAGCGTCAAAATCATCGCCTTCCACCAAGGCTATGCCGAAGCGCTCGCCTCGGGCAGAGCCGCAGAATTCCTGGCGGCTCAGCATCCGCACGACTACCGCAACGGGAAATCTTTTGGGAATGCATTATGCACCTCATAGAAACCCTGCTAGCGCGGGAGCTCGTTGAAGCCGGGAGGGTATATTCCTGCGGCGTCTACTATCCGCGCCAACATAAAAGGCACTGGCGCCACGAATGGAGCCAAGTCGTCTGGGGGTGCAAACATGGCAATCAAGAGGCGATTAAAGCCGGTGCTCTCGTCATCGCACAATACCTGGAGTTCATCATCCCGACAGAGACACCCACTGTTATCACGTTTGTCCCGGGCGACTCGAACATCGCAGACCGGTCGCATTCACGATCTGCGGCTCAGGCCCTGGCCTTAGCGGCCTATAATTCCCTCAATGCCTCTCAGGCCTGGCGCTGGCGGCATGTATCGCTACAGGGTCTCCTGTGTGCGGCAAGGTCAAAGCCCAGGCTTCAGCACCAGTGCACAAGCCGCATGCAGCGCCGAAATAACATCTCGGGCTGCTTTGCGGTGCGGAATCCGGAGCTCGCCTTCGGAATTTCAATCGTCGTCATTGACGACGTTCTCACATCCGGGGCCACGATGCGCGAATGCCAGCGCGTTCTCCTGAAGGCTGGCGCAGCTGACGTGCGCGGGATCGTCCTCGCCCGGACTGTCGGATGGTAGGCCTATCGGCCTCCCCTAACCGTGTGAGCCAAATTGGCTCTTCTGAAAGCTCAAGCTCAGACCTAAATCCGCGTCACTTCATTGGCATCGTGAGGCTCAAAACGCCATAAGCCTGCGAACGCCGGACTGAAGTGGACGCCACAGGAGCGGGACCACCCACTCTCTATCGGGCTCTTCGAGCTCTGCTCGTTGCAAATAGGGGCGTGGGTGAAACCGCTTCGAAACCCTTTATTCCGGCCTTTTTTCTCAATTATGACGGCGGAAAAAAGTCGCAAGCCTGGAATGTTGCGTCGCCGTTCAGGAAAACTGACCCAGTGGACGGGTGATTTTTCATAGCAGGTGTATGGCTGCTGCGAGGCCGGGCCGTTTGGTTACAGTTTGCACTGGGCTGGCTTTGGGGTAACAAACCAATTGCGGTGCGCTTTCCGTCATCCAAGGGGCGGTTGAGTTTGTGGCTGCCTCCTCGGGCCGTATAACCAATTGCGCAACGTCGTCCATTTTATACCGTGGCGCCTGGCAAACGATTATCCTGGTGAAGCTTCTTCAGTGCGTCCGTGTGAAAGTCCTGAGGTGATGAGTGCTCCGCTCTCCTTTTTTGGAAGGCGGCCACGCAATCCTGTAACGCGTTCCGCCGTTGTGTGATCCGAAAATAGCCTTGCCAGACGCGGTGGCCCCGTGCAATAAGCCCCCGACAGCGCAAGAATGTGATCGCGGCTATCCTAAACCTGGATGAACAAAGCAGCTCGAAAGCTGAAGCACTCCTCTTTGCGCATTGGATTTGGCTGGATGCTGCAGGCCCACATACGAGTATTCTTGAGATCCTTCTCCGTTGCCAAACGGGCAGCTCAAGGCCAATTTCAGGCTTCCGCCTGCTCCTCAACAAGCCCATTCTCGCTGCCTCTTTGCGGCCCATAAACCACACGTTCCTTGACCCCGCCAATTTTCTGAATACCGAAGACACGGAGGGGGCAACCAGGGCAGCAGGTGAATTCCGAATCATTCATGATGGGTTCTCAGATGTGATCCTCCCCCAAGACTGCGAAATAGAAGTTCTTTTCAGTGAATTGATTTCAACTCCCTCCGGATACGCCGGCCTCATCACGGTGAGGCATCCAACGGTGATCTCTCCTGGGCAACTTGTCGTGTACCGGCTTCGCTTCGACTTCCCGCACGCGATCGTTCAGCCTGCCCCAAATAATGGCCAACTGCTTCAGTTCACATACCTCAGCCGCCCTTCAATTCCACAAGAAGCACATTATCTTTTTAATGCCTCCAGTGAAATCCGCTGCTGCACCTATATCACGCGCGAATCTCGCCAAGGCGGGATGGACATAGCACTCATCCTCCCGCATCAACATTCGAAACGCAGACTGGAGTTCCCAAACCCGCAATTTCACAACTTCGACTCCGATCCTGATTCAAGACAGATTCCTGCGAGAGAATCATATTACCTAGAGCCTCTTTATTGCTTCCCCAACCAATACCTCGACTCCAGATTTACTATCGCTGGCAGCCTTGAATTTGCGCCCATGAATGTTTCAACCGCCAAGCGAAAACGACAACCTGATTCGGCAAAAAGATTCACGCTCATAATGCTAAAAAAGGGAAAGCAAAGCTCATTTCAATTGAGCGACGAAGCGCAGGTATACAAGAAACTTGGCAAATCGAAATACGGAATTCTGGTTGATGAAATCAAGGGCAAGATAAGAGTCGGAGAACATACGGAGGCTTTAATTACCGTTCCGCGATCGCACAGGTGGATTCTCCATCTAATAATGAGCAGAACCGACGACAATCGCATTTTAACATATAGAGAATTTAAAGGAAGGTTCATGTGGGCACTCAACGCAAAAACGGATAGAAATGTCAACGTCGCGAAGAATCGATTGAGCGAGTGGTTGGAAAAGAGTGGCCAAAATCGAAATCAAGTTTTTGAAGTCGCAAAGAGGAAGGCATATGTCATTGGGAAAACGAAATGGAGTTTTGCTTGGATTCAAGACCATCGGGAGGGCGCGACCGGCCTGCTCTTTGATCTTTGATTGCCCTTTCTGATCTTCTATCGCATCAAGGTGTTGATCGCGCCAGCGATCGGTAAGTGTTTTGTTAGCTTTTAGTTAGTGGCCCTCTCCTAGAGAGCTGTGGTAGTCATCTTTCGTAAGTGTCGTACACCGATTGCAGCTTATGAAAGAGTTTCTTTATTGCTCTCAGCACCGCTATGACGGATGCGCCGAAGATGACATAAGAATTCTCAAATAATAGCCGCCAATCGGCGGAAGTAAACACTTGCACCCGAAGGCAGAAATTACATAAACAATAGTTGCCTT
>Ga0209211_10001663_pt1 | contig 41201 bp, 41 predicted proteins | sample RifGroA2_FD_183992 | JGI IMG/M metagenome (GOLD analysis project Ga0209211, IMG submission 183992) | Groundwater microbial communities from Rifle, Colorado, USA - Groundwater A2 (SPAdes) (version 2) | ecosystem: Environmental > Aquatic > Deep subsurface > Groundwater | place: Rifle, Colorado...
CGATGGCTTTAACTGTTCTATTACCGTACCAGTATTTTCTACCTCTGGAGAATAGTCAGTATTTGCATTGTTCGGTTGCTTATTTTTTTGACTGTTCTCATCTAATATTACCTGATATTGCTCAATATTTTGTTTGATTTCATCAACCTTAATTATCACCTCCTGATCATGATTAATTTGAGCCTGATCCTCAATTTGCTTAAGATAATCGTTGGCAGGGGTTGTTTTTTCTTTAAATTTGGTCGCGATGATATTGTGGCTATTCTGGTTAGCAATCGACTGAACTTGATTAGCCATTGAGTCAATATTAGTCGTAGCTTCATTTAAGCCCTCCTGAATTTGCTGATTAAGATTATGTCGATCGGTTGCATTGCTTGGCATATCCTGCTGGCTTAAAACTAAAACCTCCTGTAAACGTCGTTCAGAAAATTTAGCATAAGTATCAAGTTTGGCATCAGTAGAAAAAGATATTTTTTCTTCCAATTTTTCTACAACTCTCTTTAGTTGGTACAGCGGACTGGCTGGTAGGACTGCGTCAGAAGCATAGGCATAAACAGCGGTCAACATCAAGGTTACTATCATTAATCCGGTGACCAAGACTGTTCTGCCCAAAGCTTTATGGTTGAAAAAATTAAAGCTCCAAATAACTGAAATTTTTTCAGAAATTATTAAGCTATAAAGCTTAATTATTATTTTTAAATCCGCCTGCCGGCTTAATTTGACTTTAGGTAAAGACGTAAGTTTTTTTTCCAAATAGTCCATATTATTTTGATAATAGCCCTCTTAATTTGGCCAAGCTACGACTAAGGTGTGTACGCACTGCACCTTCTTTTTTGTCCAGCAGTGTGGCGATCTCAGTATTGGTTAAGTCATCCACAAATTTTAAAAGCAAAATTTCTCGGTCTCCAGCTTCCAGGGTATTAATTTGTGCGATGACCCGTTCAATCTCTAATTTTTCTTCAATATCCTGATTATTGGGTGAAACAAGATGTATCTGATCTTCCAGGGGTAATTCTCGATGGTTCATTTTATAATAATTAATTAGATGATTATGAGCAATCGCAAAAATCCACGGTCCAAACGGTCGCGTGTCATCAAAATCAGCAATTTTTTTTAAGGCTTTCAAAAAAACTTCTGAGGTCAAATCTTCTGCTGTTTTTTGATCAAAACCAATACGATACCAAAAATAATTATAGATTTTGTCTTTAAACTGGTTATAGTGAACAATAAAGCCATTGTGATTAGAGGCCATATAATATTATACAAAAAATTCGCATCAAAGTTACAATGCGTTTTTATTTTTTAAATTTTAGCCAAATTATCAGCAGATGTATTAATTATAATATTTTTAACGCAAAAAAACAACACACAAAAAATAAATACCAGGCGTAACAAACAGCACGCTATTTTGTATTAATTAACGAAAGCTTGCAAGCACTTTCACTTTAATAATTAATTGGATATAGTTTAAAAATTCAGATATGGATTTTAAACTAGTCCTTACAACCATATGAAAAAAATTATTGTTTATCTGGTTGCTCCATTGTTAGTATTTGGCTTATTGTTATCACCGGTTTTGGCGTCAACCGATAATATAACCCCCAGTGTACCAGCCAGTCTAACCGCCACCGTGGTTTCTTCCAGTCAAATTAACTTGGACTGGATTGCCTCCACTGACAACGTAGCTATAGCCGGTTACATAGTTTTCCGTAATGACTTCCCAGTAGCTTTCAGAACGGCTGATGCCTTCGTTGATACAGGTTTGTCTGCCAATACCCAGTACACCTATACAGTTAAGGCGGTTGACACCTCTTTTAACCTGTCTGATGCCTCCTTGGCAGTGGATGCCACCACTTTGGCTAAAGATGAAGTTATGCCCAGCGCACCTCTCAACCTCACCATCACAGTGATTTCCAGCCGACAGATTGACTTAAATTGGACCGCCGCCACTGACAACATCGGTGTGGTGGGATATCAGATCTTCCGCAATGGTGTACTTATCGACACTTCTGACGATTTGATGTTCAGCAGTACTCATTTAGCCGCCACTACCAAATATTCTTTCGCAGTTAAAGCCTTTGATGCAGCGGGCAATATATCAGCTGAATCCAATCTGGTCGTAGCCACCACTTTACCGCCTAACTACAAGAATCGCGGAGAGGGTCGAGATGACTGGGATGAACAAGAAGCTAGACTAGAAAGTGAAGTTCAAGCAGATGCCAATGTACAAATAGAGGAAGATGACACGGCAGAAAATGCAGATGAAGATGAAAGTGAAGCTCAAGCGGATGTTAATGCGGGAATAGGTGCAAGTATCAGTAGCTATATTTCCGGCTTCTTTGATCGCGATGACGATTAACCGGACAGCTGGTAAAACAAAACACTCCTTGGCGTAGGGATCCCGCTGAGGGGTGTTTTTATAATGATTTAGCAACTAAGCCCATAGGTCGCACAAGGTCCTTTTTATGCGACACTAGTGTGTAGGAGCCTGTCTTTATCAGGTTTTTAATCATGCATTATTTTTGATGTGGCAATCTGCACTAATTCAAAATCATCTGTTTCCAACAAATTATCTTCTAACCAAGAACCAAAATTCGCTCCAATATAACACGATTGGCATATTTTGACATAAAAAAACATACTCCCCGCAAATCGCTTCGCTAATTGCGGGGTTTCCTTGATATTTAAAAACACCGACCCTTGGCCGGTGTTTTTGTTATATATCCTTATATTTTATTCTACTTCATCGCCTCCACCACCCTCTGCACAGCATGGGCATAGCAACCCAGACGCATGGTAGTATTGTATTTCTCTTTAGCAGTCCAACAATCAGTAAAGGCCTGATCCATGGTAGTTTTTAATTTGTCTAGGACTTCTTGCTCTGTCCAATACTTGTCATCTTTGTTCTGCACCATTTCAAAATAGCTAACAGCTACACCACCGGCATTAGACAGAATATCAGGCACAACCACTATACCCTTGCTTTCCAAAACCTTGTCAGCTTCTGGAGCAATCGGTCCATTGGCTAATTCAATAATTAATTTAGCTTTAATTAATTCTACATTATCTTTAGTAATAGAATTCTCTAGAGCGGCCGGAATTAAAATCTCTGCTTCAGTAGCTAAGATATTCTCTAGGGGTTGGCTGTTAGCAAAGTTGGCCACACCGCCTGTCTGTTCTTTATGCTTCAGCAGTTCAGGAATGTTTAGGCCCTCGGCTCGGTAGATAGCGCCCTGGGAGTCACTGACCGCTATAATCCTGTGTCCGGCTTCGGCTAGAATCTTAGCCATGAAACTGCCAGCATTGCCAAAACCTTGAATGGCAATGGCCGTACCAACTGACAGATTTAATTTCTGCATAGCCTGATTCAGCACATAGACAGCGCCTTGACCAGTGGAATAGCCTCGGGCTTGGGAACCACCGTCTGCAATGGGCTTGCCCGTAATAACACCAGGGGCTTTGTGACCAACTAATTTCTCATATTCATCTTTCATCCAAGACATAATCTTAGGATTGGTATAGACATCAGGGGCAGGAACATCTACTTCTGGGCCAATAATCATATAGATACTGCGCAGATAGGCACGGGACAGGTTTTCTAACTCTTGTTCTGACAATTCCTTGGGATTAACAATGACACCACCCTTGCCACCACCCAGAGGTAGGTTAACTACTGCGGTTTTCCAAGTCATCCAGGCACTAAGGGCCATGACTTCGTCCTTACTAACATTGGGGTGAAACCTAATACCACCCTTGTAAGGACCACGGGCGTTATTATATTGGGCACGATAGCCAACAAACATCTTGATTTGGCCATTATCCATTTTAACTGGAATAGCCACTTCCAAGACACGGTTGGGTAGTTGTAATTGATTATAGACATTATCATCTATACCAATTAAGTCTTTAACTTGTTTTAATTGCTCTAGAGCATTAGCAAAGGCGCTCTGTGACATAGAATTATATTTAAATAATTAATTATTGATGGCTAATTATATACGCCTCTCTAGTATAATTTTATTCAGTCCAAAAGGCAAATGACTTGACAGCTTATCTAATTTGTGATACAATGATTTATATTTACTAATAAACTAAGAAGACGTCTATGTGCGGAACCAATGAAAACACTCCGGTTATGCCAGAGGAAAACACTCCAGTTGAGAATACTCCTGAAGCCCCAGCCACAACTGAGGCCCCAGCAACTCCTGCTACTGAAGCTCCGGCTACCGAAGCCCCAGCTGAAGAAGAACACAGTTGTCCTACTTGCTAACTAGCAAACTTTTAAAAATCCCTGCTCTTGAGCAGGGTTTTTTATATTGCAATTATGAGTTACAACAAAAAAAGCTATCAATTAATGATAATTGATAGCTTACATTTTTTCTTAAAATTACTTTTTTATCCAAGCTTCTAGCTGGACCTTGTAATCTCCATGCTTATTACCATAATATACTTTATTAAAATATAGAATGATATGTTGATAAGGTGCACTTGGCGCATTGGTAAAATATGCATAATCGCCGAGTTGTAATGGCATATCACCAGGATACACTGTTACATCGTCGCCACCGAGTTGTAACACTTCAATAAAATGAGACTCTTTGCCGGATAAATAGAAATTGAATATATCTGGCAATACTTGATAAAAGCCCACATCGTCAAAGATTATAATGTTCTCATCGGCTTTAACGTAGCCAGAGTCAACCCACACCTCATAAAGACTATCAGTTCTTGCTTTCTCTACTACAGTAAACTGATCTAAAGAATAATTAGTCCCTTCGTCAATAAAACAGGACTGTAATCCTCCTAAACTTATAGCAATGGCCATAAGAGCAATGAAAAATATAAACTTTTTCATGAAAAACCTTTCTGTTAATAAATGTACACAATTATTTTGATTATCTTGATAATAGCATAATACTATTTAAAAGTCAATACCCATCTTAAATTTAATACAAAAAATAGCTAATATTAACTATCTAAACCAGCTTAACATTTCATGGCCCTCACTCCAGAGGGTAACTAAACTAAAGATACCAAAAAAGACAAAAATCAAAGCAATAATAGCCTTACGCCACCAAGCTGGCTGGAAAACTTTGGGCAAGAGCCTTTTGTTGAGACGCTGGACTAGACCCAAGTGGACAAACATAGCCAAGGCATTGATCACAGCACCGACTATAATCAAAGTTTTAGGCTCATAGATATTAAAGGCAAAAAGAATAATGCCGAAAGCAATTTGAGCCCAGACAAAACTGAAATATATTTTAGTTAAATTAACTTGTTGCTTCTTGTGGGTTCGGCGTAAAGCTAAGTTTTCCGCCATAATACGAGAAGTAGAATCCAAAACACCTAATTGCGTTTGAAACAGCATAACAGCCACGACTATTAAGAAAAGAGTGCCAATCCAAGGCGCTACCAAATAGCCTATATTTAAACCTTCTTGCAACAAAAAAGTAATACCCTGTTGTTTGTCACCCAAAAGATGGTAGGTAGTACTGTAGGACAAAAGCATCAGTAAACACATAGACAGTAAACCAGTAAACCAAAAAACAACTAGGTGTTCAATGTTAACACGTTGCCACCAAACCCGAAAGCGACTAATACTTTCCGGAGTAATGGCAAAACGCTCACCTTTTAATTTAACATTTTGTTGATCACAGCCGGCTCTGAACAAACCGCTAATCTTCTGAGCATATTTACCCATGCCGTAGCCCTTTTCTTTAACATAGATAGATTGTGACAGGTTGAGATTGCCACCGGCGCCAGAATAGGCAAAAGCCGCTAAAAAAGTGGCTAGGCTAATACCGGCCGGCAAAAAGAAATAGCCATCACCCCTACCCACAAAACCTTGGGTGAAATGCAACCAATCTGTGCCCTTGGCAATATAGATAGTTAGCAGGAAGATAAAAGGCACGCCAATAAAAATAACTGTCTTGGTAATGTGCTCCATCATAGAATAAACAGTTTTACCAATACTTAGAATCAAGCCGATCAGGATTAACATGGCTGCTGCCAACCATTTAAAATCTCCCAGACCCAAAACATTAGCTAGAACATGGGCCGAAGCAGCTATGATGCCAGGCAAACCAAAACCTAAGAAAGTAGAGGCGATGAACCAATAAGGTATACGCTTGTACATCTTGGTCAAACCAACAAAAACACTCTCACCCTTGATTAAGGCATAGCGTGTTATTTCCATATTCATGAAATATTGGAAAGTAATACCAACTAATGCACCCCAAATAATGCCCAAACCATAATTAGAAGTTAAATAAGGCCAGAGAATAACTTCTCCTGAACCTAAACCCAGGGCGAGAATAATAAAACTAGGACCCATTAACTTAAATAAAGAAATTGGCTTAGGAAATTCCCTCACTGTTTGCGACATAAATAGAAAATTACATATTCTACTCCTATTGTACAATATTTGAGGCCAGCAGACAAATGAGCTATAATGAAATTAAGTTTAAAAACTTCTATGGATTTCCTACAAGCAACAATTTTAGGTCTAGTGGAGGGCATTACTGAATTTTTGCCTATCTCTTCTACGGCCCATCTCATCTTAGCTGAGAAATGGTTAGGTTTAGCTAGCACAGAGTTTGTTAAAACTTTTACTATCTCCATCCAACTAGGCGCTATCCTGTCAGTTATCATTCTCTATTGGCAGAAGATTACTAGTGACATTCTAATTTGGAAAAAAGTCTTGACCGCTTGGTTGCCCACAGCGATTATTGGTTTTGTTTTATACCAGCTAATTAAAAGTTTTCTCATGGATAACCTAACTATTATCGCTTGGGCCTTACTCTTGGGTGGTTTAATCTTAATTATCTTTGAAATGATTAACAAGAATAATAGAAAACTACAAGGAGCGACTGATTTCACCAAGATCTCCTATAGCCAAGCTATAATCATTGGTTTAGCTCAAGTTCTAGCTGTAGTACCAGGAGTTTCCAGATCAGCGGCCACTATTGTTGGCGGTCTGCTCTTAGGTATTAATCGCCAAACCATTGTGGCCTTTTCTTTCCTGTTAGCTGTGCCCACTATGCTAGCGGCTACGGTCTATGATATTTATCAGCAGGGTGCTAGTTTGGGTGGAGAAAATATAGGGGCTTGGCTCATTGGTTTTATTGTTTCTTTCATCGTGGCCACTGTAGCTATTAAGTTCCTGATACGTTTTGTGGAAAAACACACCTTTATGGCTTTTGGCATCTATCGCATTATTCTAGCCCTCCTGATCTTTTGGTGGTGGCTTTAGTTACTCATTACAGAGATTAAAACAAAACAGGTCAAACAAAAAACAGAGCCTACAAGCTCTATTTTTTATTATGCGGAGAGTAATCAACCTTATCCGAACTATCAATTAAGAACTATTAATTATTTCTAGCAAAATTATTACAATACCGATTTATAGTTTTTTAGCATAAAGAGAGAGTCGGCTTTTAGGTGGGTTCTAATCCACGCTTTTTCTTTTTCACTATCAACAAGTTCGCCCAAACCTTGCAACATCTGGTTATCTTTAGCTTTTTCTATAAAAGCGATACAATCAGCCAAGTATTCCTTAGTGGTTTTACCGGTTCTTTCTTCGATGACTTCGGCATTAATATCCCAATTACTTTTGGCAAAATAGTGAATATCATAAATATCTCGCATGGCGGTTTCATTCCTTAAGGTCAAGGCCGAGAGCTTGCTGGCAAACAAATAGTCTTTTTTGGCGACAAGCATTGAAATACCAAGATACTCTTTCATTTCATAGTGGTCTTGGATATTTTTTACCAATTTTCTGACATTAATTTCAACCTTAATATTATGGTCATCATCGCCGTAAGAGAGTAGGGCAAAGACCGTGAACCGCTTGATGTATTGATCTTTAACTTCGCCATACTTATCTAAAATAGCCACAATCTTTTCAAATACTAATTTCTGGTTTTTCTCGTTTACTTCCAGCAAATCAAAATCTAAGTCTACCGAAAATCTCGGCAGGTCATAAAAAAAATAGGCACAATCTTTTCAAATACTAATTTCTGGTTTTTCTCGTTTACTTCCAGCAAATCAAAATCTAAGTCTACCGAAAATCTCGGCAGGTCATAAAAAAAATAGGCACAAGTACCGCCCTTAAACCCTAAGAGCGAGCTAATAGAGATATTAGTATAAATATCTTTTAGAATCTGCCCCATTATTAATTGATGCTTTTCTCTATTAAGCATAATTTTTGCGATATTTATTCAAGCGTTTTATTAATTCCTTGTTGTTATAAATTTTTACCAGCTCGTCACACTTTTCCCAGTTGATCCCTTTCAGATTATCGAAGTAATAATTCGGCGACAGATAAATCATGTCCAAGAATGCTCTCTCCGGAGTAGCGATGCTGTAGTTATCCTTGCTCTCAATACCGGCCGAATTAAACAGGACCGGGTCTTTCAGTTTTCTGAAGGTGATGGTGTCTTTACCTACCGTCATTGTTTTCGTCCATTTTGTGGCAACGAAGATCGTATTGTAGTGCTGAAAGATGACACCAGCTTCTCTTAAAACAGTTTCAAAGCTGATGTAGGACGGGATGTAGATACTGGTCGCCAATTCTTTCGAATTATAGTCTTTGTTCTTGGCAAATACTCCCCGTGTCATCCTGATCAAAGCACCCTGCTTCACGTAGTAGGCGGTTTTAGCGTATAAGTTCTGTTCGTCATTTATATTCCAAATTAAAGCCAAGTCCTTGTTGGACAGGATTGTTTTTGAAGATTGGTATAATTTGGCCATTAGGCTATCCATATTGATGTTGTGTGATGGAACTATTAATTAATCATAGTTCCATTGTATATTGTTGACAAAATAAAGTCAAATAAGCTATATTAGCTTTGTGTAATGATGTGTTATGAATTTTACGCCACAAGAAAACAAAAATCATTAAAGCCACGGGCAAAGAAAAATCTTTTGTCTATTATCGTTGCAATCATAAAAAACCAAAAGTCAACTGCCAAGAAAAAGCAGTTAGCTTGCCTGATCTGGAAAATCAAATTACCGAAGAACTGCAAAAATATGAGTTAATGCCAAAATTTAGAGATTTACTTTTCAAAATAATGGATGAAACCAAAGACGAAAAACCAAAGGAAGAAAAAGAAGTAATCGCTAATTTTAGAAAATGAGATTGAAAGTCTGAAAATACAAAAAAGTAATTTAACTAAACTTAGTTGCCGAGGCTTAATTTCTGATAATGAACTTACCGAGCAAAGAAACGACTATGAAAAACAAGTAAATATTCTGAAAGAGAAAATTATAAAAGTTAAAAGTCAAAATCAAGACAAGGGTGAAATATTAGAGGATATAAAATTTGCTACTCGGGCGAAAATCAAATTTGAAAAAGGCAATGATGAAGTTAAAAAAGCGGTGCTTCAAAGATTAGGCTCGAACCGAACATTATCAGACAGAAAACTGTTAATTCAACCGCATAATTGGATTGTTTTAATTGAAAAGTCGCTTAAACCCTTAGAGGCAAAATTTACTACGCTCGAACTGGACAAAACCCCTTTAAATATAAAACAAAACGAGGCTTATACCTCGCTTTGTTGCGAACTGCGGAGCGGACGGGACTCGAACCCGCGATCTCTGCCGTGACAGGGCAGCGCTTTAACCAGCTGAGCTACCGCTCCATATTTAAATATTTTTTAAAGACTTTTTGCTTTCTTTCTAAAAATAATAATGACACCTCTGTCATCAACAAGCATCTTAACAGTTATATTACGATTTGTCAATTGCGGAGAGGCAGGGATTTGAACCCTGGGTTAGCGCAAACGCCAACGACGGTTTTCGAAACCGTTGCCTTCAACCACTCAGCCACCTCTCCTCTACTTAAGACGTTTTCGATGAATATTGATCATACCCAACATGGCTAAGAGTAGCCACCACAGTACAGCTAAATCATTTTTGAAATATGGCACGTCCACTAGACCGTGAATAATAATCGTTATCATGGCGCCAATCAAACCTAAAGTCAAGTAACGATTAGTTGCTTGGCGAGCAAAGATATTTTGTAAACCAATCACCAAATATTTTGCAATCAACCAGACAAACAACAATGCGCCTAACAAGCCTAACTCTGTCCAAAAATTAAGCAGAATATTGTGGGGATACAAATATATTTCCGTGGGCTGCCAAGCTGCTTGGTGGTAGACCGGATCATATAATACCTTGTCCAACCATTTAGGGTCATGATTCTTCACAAAAATACCTTCTTGATGATATGGTTTGATGACTGTTTGATAATTAGATAAACCAGCGCCTAAAAACCAATGGCCATCTTGTAGCATGAGCCAAGTTTCTTTCCATTGTTGTTGCCTGATTTGTCCTGATAAATCAAAGAGGGTTACTTTGTCAACAATCTTTTGTCTAAGCCCAGCTTGTAAACTCAAACCCATCACAGCGATGACCACCAAAGCTACGGTGATCATGGCCCAGCGTCTACTAACTAACAAACCAAAAATAATTACTGCACCAATGACGGCAATGAGAGCGCCGTCAGATTGGGCACTGATAATAGCCAATATCGATAGAGCAATAGTTGCCGACAAACCAATAATCTGCCAGACAGACTTCTTCGTTTTGATTATCTCTCCCAACCAACCAACTAAAAGCATAGCAACTGGCGCTAAATACAAACCAACAGCATTGGGATAAGGGAAAAGAGAAGTGGCACGTTGAGCTTGAGCTGTCCAGTATTCCAAGACCACAAAATCACCAGTTAACTTTTGATAGATAGCAATTAGAGAAATAAGCAGGGCCGAAGTAGCTAGTGGGTAAATAATTTTGGAGTACTCTTTGTTCTTACCAAAAACATTAAAGACTAGAAGAAATAAAATAATAGGCTCTAGAAAATAGGCTTTCCAAATACCAAAGGCTGAATCTGTCCAACCGGCTGTGACTACAGCTAAGATTGAGACTATTAACAAAATAACTATCTCCCAATCAAAAGGATAGCGTTTAGTTTGGGCTTGGCGTTTAAAACAATGCTTAAAACGTTGCCAGACTAGCTGGCGTTCTTTAACCAGCCAGACTAGGAAAGCTATCCCTATCATAGCTTCTAACAAGGTTATGGGGAAACCTAGTAAGCTGAAGCGGATTAGATAAGACCATAGAGCAAAAATAATCAGCATCACGGCCCAATCTAAACGACGCCAAGATAAGTAGGCAAAAAACAGCAAATAGATTAGAGCTAGGGTGAGCATAGGTTGAAGATAAATTGTTTAATTTTAGTATATCACTTCTCTGCAAAATACAAAACAAAAAAGCTATCGGATAATTTAATCCCATAGCTTAATAAATAATACTTTAATTAGCAAATGCAACATGTTTTTAATAAAGGAAAGTCTGGTGCATCTTCTGGTGGCCAGAAAATAATACCTTCATTATCTTCTACTAAAAACCAGGGCACGGCTTCAATCACCTCAGAAGGACGATGTTGGCCTATACCAACACACAAGGACAATTGGCCTCTAAAATATCTTAACTCATCTTTCGGCCCAGCTCCTTGAGTAGTAACATAAATAAAATCACCTGGTCTAGTATTACCATAGTTAGCTACAACGTAATTCGTGTCTATGATAATTAAATCTTGGCCACGACCCCTAACCAATATCCGGCCATTATCAGCTTCATCTTTATCTATTAAGATTTGCTGATACTTTTGTAATAGAGCATTCTTTTTACTGTCTAATTCCTCAACAATCCAAGGAATTTTTTGCTCTAATATTTTCATAATTACTCTCCTTAAAAATTGATAAATAAAACTATTTTTATATGTAAAGACCTAATATATTTTATTAATTATTAAATCATAATAGTCCATAGAAAGCAAGGGGGGCTGACAGCTTGACTAAATTAAGATTTTTGGGCTATAATAAGCATAGCTAAAGATTATTTAGTTAATTTTTTACTTAAAATCAAACAAATATGACTCAGAAAAAGAAAAGAACTAGTAGTTCTCAAGGCAAACGACGTTCCCATCACGCCCTGAAGCCCAAGACTTTAAATGTTTGTTCCAAATGCAAAAAACCGGTTGCCCCTCATTGCGCCTGTTCAGCCTGCGGTACTTACAAAGGCAAAGTTGTCTTGAAGATCAAGACCAAGTCTAAGAAGAAATAATTAAGAAAATAATAAAGGAGGACGTTCCTAAAAAATTATGGCTAATAGACATCTCTCACGCACCATTGCCATGCAAACTTTGTTTTCTTGGGATTTCAATGGCAAAACAGAAGCAGATTTAGTCAATTTACTGGAGCAAAACTTTAAACAGTTTGCCCCTAGTTTTGACGATCATGGCTTTGCTAAAGAATTAGTTGAAGGCGTCATGAAAAACATTACCGAGATTGATAAATATATTATCAAATACGCTACTGAATGGCCCTTGGAACAAATTACCATAGTGGATCGCAATATTTTACGTTTGGGTGTCTATGAGTTAGTCTGCAATCCCAATATCCCAGCCAAGGTGGCTATTAATGAAGCCATTGAGATTGCCAAGGCTTTTGGCGGTGAGGCTTCCGGCAAATTTGTTAATGGCGTTTTAGGCGCTATTATGAAAAACATGCCGGCCAAGACTATTGATGCCCAGCCCCTTCAAGTGCCAATTGAACCAAGCTCAGAGCCAGTTAATAATTAATCAATTGCTGACTGTTAATTGTAGGCTGTTGGTCAGTCTGTAATTAATAATCAGCAATTCTTTGCTTTTATGCCAGATTTTTCCAGCCTAGAAAAAAGGCTCAATATCAAATTCAAAAATCCAGACTTGCTCTATCAAGCCTTGGTGCACCGTTCCTATCTAAATGAAAATCCAAAATTTCGTTTAGGCCATAATGAACGCCTAGAATTTTTAGGCGATGCTGTTTTAGAGATTGTCGTCACCGAATATCTCTATCACACCTTTCCTGACAAAACTGAAGGCGATCTAACTGATTGGCGTGCCAGTTTAGTTAATGCCAAAATGTTGGCTGAAGTAGCTAATGTTATTAAACTAGAAGATCATCTCTCTCTATCTAAGGGAGAAGCTAAGGACAAGAATACCAAGGCTCGTCAATATATCTTGGCTAATGCTGTGGAAGCTTTAATTGGCGCTATTTATCTAGATCAAGGCCTGAAAAAGGCCAGTAAGTTTATTCTGGAGGAAATAGTCTCTAATTTAGACCATATTCTAGCTAATCAGCTCTATTTAGACCCTAAGTCTAAATTCCAGGAGAAGGCTCAAGATTTGTACAATATTACCCCCCACTATGAGGTTATTTCTGAAACCGGCCCTGACCATGCTAAAGTCTTTAAGGTTGGCGCTTATTTACAAGACAAGCTCATAGCTACTGGCAGTGGCGAATCCAAACATGAAGCCCAAGTAGCAGCTGCCCAAGCTTCTTTAAAAAAGAAAGGCTGGTAGACTTGAAAAAATCAAGGAGAAAGACTATAATTACTATATAAACTAAGGCTATGGACAAAAATATTATTACCAAAATAAAAGACGATTTAATGAAACGCAAAGAGCAGATCGAAAAAGAGCTGTCTAATTTTGCTAACAGAAATCAAGCAGATAAAAATGATTTTATTGCCTCCTTTCCTGAATATGGCGATGAAAGTGATGAGAATGCCCAAGAGGTTTCACAATACTCTACTGATGTGGCTACAGAGCGTGTCTTGGAAAAAATATTAAAAGATATTAATTCTACTTTGCATCAAATCACCAAAAAGAAATATGGTACCTGTAAATACTGTGGCCAACCAATTGAAGAAAAACGTTTGTTGATCAGACCCTTCTCTAGCGCTTGTGTAAAATGCAAAACCAAATTACAAAACCGTAAATAATTATGATAGCTGATAATAAAAAAATGGTTGTTATTACTCTAATAGCCATTTTTTTTATTACCCTTGACCGCTGGTTTAAAGCTGTAGCGATTAATGTCTTAGCTGATAGAAGTTGGACAATTACTAGCTGGTTGCAATTACATTTAGATTACAACCCAAACATTGCTTTCTCCCTGCCCCTGGGAGGTCTCTTACTTAATGTAATCATTGCTTTGTTAATTCTGATTTTAGTGAGAGGCTATCTTAACTACAAAAAAAGCCAGCGCTACCTAGAAGCTGGCTGGACCTTGGTGGTAGTATTCGGTGCCTTAAGTAATTTTTTTGACCGCCTACGCTATGGAGCAGTGATTGACTATATTAGCATCCCCTTCTTCACAGTTTTTAACTTAGCTGATGCCCTAATTTGTTGCGGTCTACTTGGCCTACTCTATTCAGAGTGGCGCAGATCTAAAAAGTTAGTTGTCTAGTATTCTCATCAAGATTATCAAATTTAATATCCTTGGTACTCTCAGGCAAAAGTTGCCTGATTTTTTCAGCCCATTCAATAACTATAACGGTGTCTGGCCTATTTAAATAATCTTGGAAGCCAATGGCCAAGAGATCTTCGGGGCCTGATAAGCGATAGGTATCAATATGGACCAACTGTTTAATAGCTCCCTGGTTGGCTGGGTAGACCTTCATTAAAACAAAAGTTGGGCTATTAACATTAGCTGTTACGCCTAGGGCCTGGGCCAAACCCTGAACAAAGGTGGTTTTGCCAGCGCCTAAATCACCGGACAAAGCCAATACTTCTCCACCCTGAAAAGAACTGGCCATATTTTTAGCCAATTGTTGTGTTTCTTGAGCTGATTTAGTTTGTTTTTGCATATGGCTCTATTGTAAACAAAGATGACTCTTTTGGCAAATAGTGATTCTCGGAGCAAGTAAATTAGTGCACGTATTTACAAAAAACAATACTTATGTTAATATCTAGTCATTACTAATATTTAATATTACTAGCTAACGTTATGCCAAATAAGAAATCCGCAAAAAAAGAATTGCGCAAAGGTCTTAAACGACAGGTATATAATGCCAATCTCAAACATCAATTAAAAGATTTAACCAAGAAAGCCGACAAAGCTATTGCTACTAATAGTAAGGAAGCTAAAGAAATCTTAGCCGCTACTATCAAAGCCTTAGATAAGGCCGCTCAAAAAGGTATTATCAAAAAGAATACTGGTAGTCGTAAGAAATCCAGATTGCAATTACGTCTCAACAAACAAACCAAGAAATAATCTCAACCATTATTTTTACAAAAACAGCTCTCTGAAGCTGTTTTTATTTTATATATATCATCAAAAATTAACTTAAGCCAAAAATTACAACCTAGCAATTATCAAATCTACCATGGTTTCCACTGGCAATTTACCGGTTTTGTAATTGTAATCCACCCTAGTTAAGGCATTAAAGAGATTCTTTAAGCTATTAAGGTTGAAGTTGCGAGCCTGATTAATACCTTTTTGTAGAACATAGGGGTGAAGTTGTAGGGCAGAAGCTAAATCTTTGTTAGTTAAGCCACTGTCCAAGCCCTGTCTGATTTGCAACAAGATACGAAATTGACGCAACAGCATGGTAATTAAATACATATCAGGCAAACCTAATTGTTGTTGATCGGCCAGTAACTTCAAAGCTAAGGCCTTGTCTTTGTTGCTCAGAGCATCAGTCAAGGCAAAAATACCTTGGTCCAGAATACCATGAGCCATGGTTTCAATATCAGCTACTGTTACTTGAGTCTGTGCTTGAGCTTGTTTGTAAGCAATGAGCTTGTCAGTCTCATTATTCAAAAGCCACAGATCATTGCCTAGAATACCAACTAACAATTGGCCAGCCTGATAATCCATTTGTAAATTATTGGCTGTTAGTTTGTTATTCGCCCAAGCTACAGCCTGACGGCTATCCAACAAAGCAAAGTACTGGACATACTGCTGGCCAGACAAAAAATCAAACAAAACCTTTTGTTCTTTATTCATTTTTTTTTCTTCGCCATCAGCTCCTAACAAAACCACTTCATTCTTGGTCTTTTGTTTTTTTTGCATGGTCCTAGTTTCATGAACAATAATAATATGGCCACTATTAGACAGCTGAGGCAAATAATCTACTAATTCTGCTAGAAAGGTTTTATTAGCTGACAAGATATCCTTAATAATCAACAAACGCTTGCTAGTAAACAAAGAATTGGCTGACAGTAAATCATTTAACTCCTTCATAGTTAAATCAGCGCCAGTCACAGACGACCAGGCATTACCGGCCTGATCGACTTCTTTAATAAATTTAGTTTTCAGTTCCAAGACTTTCTGCTGGCCTTGCCAGCTGTCCGGACCGTAAATAAAGATAATCATATATTCTTAATTGTATTTTCTAATATTAATACATCTTAGGCTAAATTAAGCACTTTGGCAAATAAAAAACCGGGGTTATCTAACCCGCGGTTTATCATTTAATCAGCTTGAAAACTTTAACCATTTTCTTGTAATCTTCTGTCAGCAAAGAACTAAGGTGACCGCCTAAGTGTTTATTAAAAAAATCTATGGACAGCTGGTAATACCAAAGCCAATCTTTTGGAGATACTGCTTTATTCCAAATATTCTTCTGATATTGTTTAGCTTCCCAAGTCAAACGCTGGCAATTATCAACTTTGTCAGCACAAGCAATCACCAACATCGATTGAGCCCAAGGTTGAGTTAATCTCTCTTCCATACCTCGGAGATACATAGCTTTACGCGTCCGCCAAGTATTTAAATGTTGGAACTGACTATCATGATCCAGCTTTTTATTATGATCAGACAAACTGACAATAACATAAGCTACGTTCCTGCCAAATTTATAACCTATTTCCTCATAAGAAATTTTTTTCTTATCTAGCAATTCATCATCATCCAGCAAATCATGACCCAAAGCAGAGCAAATAGTATCTAAATTTAGACAACCATATTCAGAACCATGGGTTGCTACCAACTGCATCACTGACAAAGAATGAGTCAGAGCGGGTAAGGGACTATGACGGCAGAGAGCGCCGTCATAGGTATCAATCATCCAACTGACCATCTTTAATATTGGTCCAGGGTCTGGTGGACAATTACTATTTAACAACAGGGCAAACAACTGCTCGGCTTTAGTCTGGTTGTCAATCTTGATATTATTCAGAATGGCAGCCATGACTTGTTTTTTCTCATTCATAACCACCTCCTATATATTGTGAAAAGGACTAAAATAATCTTTATTTATACTCTTCTAAAAATAATAAGTCAATTAAATACCGCGAGCTTCACTTTGATCTCCAGTCTTAACTGCTGACTTACTAATTAACCTATTCTTGAATGAATACCAAAAATCAAACAGTTCTTGACTACGCAAGAGCCAGCAAATGCCGACATACACCACTAGACCACATAAACCGGCTGTACCACCTTGCAATAATACGCCCCAAACCTTAGTCATGTCAGTATAGGGCCAAACTAAAACCTTCATAGTTTGAACAACTACAGCGGCCAACAAGGCGGCCACAGTAAATTTCAAAATTGATTTAATAATTCTTCCCTCATCTAGAGTACCGATTTCCCAACGTAGAGCGATCAGTAACAAAGCAAAGTTCAAAATACTAGAAATGGAAAAGGCTAAAGCCAGGCCGGCTACACCCTGACTGGGCGCCAACCACCAAGACAAAAGAATATTCACAACAACTGATATTAGACCTAAATAGAAAGGGGTCTTGGAATCATGACGGGCATAAAAAACTCTAATCAACAAAGGTAAAGTAGCTTGAGCAAATAAAGACAAGGAGAAGTAGGCTAAAGTATTGATGGTCATAATTGTGTCCTGCCAGTCAAACTGACCACTACCGAGAATAACCCTAACCAATTGAGCGCGTAAAGCTAAAATTAAAACTGTAGCGGGAACGATAAAGAATAAAATCTGGCGTAGGGTGCGGGAAAAATACATAACTAATTGCTGACGGTCAAAAGCATGGGCCGAAAGGGTTGGAAAAACAGCAATGGCGAAAGAAATACCAAAAATACCAATAGGAAAACTCTGTAAATTATTAGCTAAATTAAAAACCGACAAAGAACCGCTAGCCAAGGTGGAAGCAATAATAGTAATGACTACTAGATTCAATTGATTAATAGCCAGAGTCAAAGTGCGAGCCGTCATCATCTTAAAAATGTTCTTTACTTGTTTGCTACGCCAACTAATTTCCCAACGATAGTGCCAACCTAAACTAATCATGGTTGGCACTTGGATAATTGCATGCAAAACTGAACCGCCAACCACACCCCAGGCCAAACCATAGACACCCCAGAGAGGCACTAAATACAAAGCGCCGATAATAATACCTAAATTGTAAAAAATTGGTGACAAAGAATAGGCGAAAAAACGCTTGAAAGATTGTAAGCTACTGCCCAGGACTGAAGACAGGCCTAGAATTACGGGCGAGATAAACATGATGCGAGTTAAGACCACTACCTGCTCTAATTTTTCTGGACTAAAGCCGGGCGTAATTAAACGCATTAATTGAGGGGCAAAAATAATACCTACTACAGCCAAGCCACCGGTCACTAGCAAAACAATATTTAAAATATAATTAACTAATTGCCAAGCCGCTGGATGATCTTTTTTGTCCTTAATTAAATTGGTAAAAATAGGTATGAAACCAGCTGACAAAGCACCTAAAACAATCAGATTGAAAATCAAATCAGGAATTCTAAAAGCAGCGTAGTAAACATCTAAGGTATCGCCAGCACCAAATTGACCAGCCAGAATACGGTCACGAAAAATACCCAACAAACGACTAACTAAAGAAGACATAGCCACTAAAAAAGCGGCTATGGTAATGCTATTTATTTTTTGGTTAAAAAGACGTCTAATCATTAGATTAAGCTTTTACCAGTCATGGCTGATGGTTGGTTCAGACCCATGATTTTTAGAATGGTGGGAGTGACATCGCAGAGACCGCCACTAGGTTGCAAGACACTTAAATCATTACCAGGAATATCAGTCTTACCTAGATTATGCCCCTCTAACTTAGGGCTCACTAAAATTAAGGGCACAGGGTTAGAGGAATGTTCTTTCATTAAATTATTGGTTTTCAAATCCACTGTTTCTTCAGCATTACCATGGTCAGCGGTAATTAAGATTAAGCCTTTTTTTGCTAAGACCGCCTTCACTAAACGAGACAAACACTTGTCCACTGTTTCTACGGCAGTAATAGTCGCGGCCATATCTCCAGTATGACCAACCATGTCAGGATTGGCAAAATTAACTAAAATAAAATCATATTTTCCATCTTCTATAGCTTGGACAGCCTTATCAACTACTCCATTGGCGGACATTTCTGGTTCACTAGCATAACTATCAATACGTGGCGATGGCACTAAGATATGATCTTCTCCAGGATAGGCCACTTCTTGACCGCCATTAAAGAAATAAGTGACATGAGCATATTTTTCTGTTTCGGCAATGCGCAGTTGTTTTAAATTATATTCTGACAAAACTTGACCCAAAGTATTAACTACATTTTCTTTAGGAAAGGCTACGGCCATGGGCAAACCCAATTCATATTCTGCAAAACCGGCAAAAAATAAATTATTTAATTTTGCTCCTCGGTCAAACTTAGTCATTTCTTCTAAAACAAAGGCTTTGGTTAATTGACGAGCGCGATCAGCTCGATAATTAAAAAAGATAATAGCATCATTGTCCTTAACCGTGGTTACTGGTTGGCCATTATCTTGTAAGACAGTGGGTAAAAACTCTTCATCAAAATTAGATTCGCTGTAAGCCTGTTTAATAGCCATCAAAGCATCGCTGGCTATTTTACCCTCGCCTTTCACCATGGCCCGATAAGCTTGACTGGTACGCTCCCAATGATTGTCTCTATCCATGGCATAAAAACGACCACTAATAGTAGCTATTCTACCCACACCCACTTGGCGACAATAGTCTTGTAATTCAGTAATAAATTTTAGGCCTTCATCACGCAAAGTATCGCGACCGTCCAGAATACAATGGATGAAAGGATTAATTTTAGCTTGAGTCGCCCAATCTAACAAAGCCTTAAGATGCTCTAGAGAAGAATGAACGCGACCATCAGAGACCAAGCCTAAAAAATGCAACTGACTATTGTGTTGCTGAATATGGTCGCTGGCTTGTTTGAAAACCGGGTTGGTAGCGAATTTTTTGTTAGCTATAGCCTTATTAATCTTTTGTAAATCCTGATCACAAATACGACCGGCACCTAGAGTTAAATGGCCGACTTCGCTATTGCCCATGACACCATCAGGCAAGCCAACCGCCTGACCTGCGGCCTGTAAAAGCATAGTTGGATACTTGGTAATCAGCTCATCAAAAAAGGGAGTGTCAGCTTCGGTCACTGCATTCCCCTGATTAGGTTGGGTTACACCCCAACCATCTAAAACTACTAGCACAGTGGGTTGTGGTCTTTTGGTAAATAATTTGGACATATAAAAATAGAGCGCCCTCCCGCTACTGTCGATTAAATGTTTAAAGATTGGGCAATATCTAAAAGACGATTATACTTAGCCACTCTCTCACCCCTAGCCAGGGAGCCACTCTTTAAATAATCAGCACCACAAGCGACAGCTAGGTCAGCCAAAAAGTCATCGTTGGTTTCGCCATAGCTATGGGAAAAAATTAGGCTGTAATTATGGCTCTTAGCCAGTTTAACAAATTCAATTAGGTTTTGCAAAGTTAGGGCGGTCAGCCTTACCACCACGGCATTGGCCAAACGATCTTTGAGACCTTGGCGCAATTTGGCTGTTTGGCTATCAAATAGTCTGTCACCGGCTATAATTAAATCATTACCCAGCTGTTTAGTTAAATTCTGCCAACCCTTTTTGTCTTGGGGGCTTAAACCGTCTTCCAAATAAACAATAGGGTATTTAGCTAACCATTCGCGATATAAATTGATCATGGTGTCGGTCACAAACTGGCTATGATCCAAACGGAAGACATACTGGCCAGTCTCCGGATTATACAAATGATCAGAGCCAATGTCAAAGCCTAGACCCATATCCTGACCACTAACTAAACCAGCCGATTTAATAGCCTGTTCAATTAAATCTAGAGTTTTAATGGTTGAATCAATATTAGGGGCGTAACCACCTTCACTACCACCATCGGTATCTAAACCGACCTGACGCAAAATCTGACCGAGATGTTGGTAGACACGATGAGCATTAGCAATTTTTTCCACACTACTAGCCTTACTCTGAGGTACTAGCAATATCTCTTCAAAATCTAAATTAGTATCAGCATAGCTACCGCCATTGAACAAAGTAAAGAGTGGGGTGGGTAAAGTAAAGGCAGTTTGACCCAAACCATAGGACTGATTAAGGTATTCATATAAATTCTGATTAGCCACTTGGGCACCAGCCCGAGCCGCTAGCATAGAAATCAAAAACGAAGCAGGGGCTAACAAACCTTTGTTAGTTTGTTTTTTGTCCGATAACATTTGGTCAACCGTTAGCACAAAATCTTCTTCCACTTCCAGAGACAAAAATTCTGGCATGATAATATCGGTAATTTGTTGCAACACTTTATTAACCTGACGCAAATTACTAGCTTCATCAACGTTGTTATCCAGAGCCAAAGACAAACTGGCTTTAACCCAATTTTGTTGTCCGAACCAAAGCTGTGCTTCCACTGCCCAATAGCCATTGCTATCTAGGATTTTGAAAACTTTTAATTGTTTAACCTCCTTGCTCATATCATTAACGTACTATTTTTTTTAAACCAGGCATACAACCATTGCTTAAATAGACCAACATGGCGCCACCTCCAGTAGAAATCCAATCCACATCATCAAACATTTTGCTTTGACGCAAAGCCTGAATAGTTTCTCCTCCGCCCACCAAACCAAAGGCTCGGCCCTTGGAACGACTGGCTACAGCACGGGCTGTAAACATGGTGCCATGACGAAAAGTCTGATTTTCAAATTTACCCATGGGGCCATTCCAAACTAAAGTCTGGGCAGTTTTAATATACTTAGCATAAAGCTTCATGGTTTCCGGACCAATATCTAAAATGATTTCTGTCTTGCCAACCTTAGCTACGGAACGCATTTTAACATTCGTTAAGTTCTTACCTTTAGCCACTATAATATCAACAGGTAAAACTACATTTTTCTTTAATAGCTTCTTAGCCATTTTAATACTGGCCTGGTCAGCTAAAGATTTGCCTATGGGCAATTTATTAGCAGCTAAAAAATTATTAGCCACAGCCCCACCCAAAAGAATGTGGTCGGCTTTTTTACCCAAACGCTTGATAACACCAACCTTGGTTGACATTTTTGCCCCGCCAATAATGACCACTAAGGGCCGACGAGGATGTTTGATCTGCTCCATATTCTGCAATTCTTGTTCCAAGAGCAAACCAGCATAGGCGGGTAGATATCTTTTAATAGCCGCCACCGAAGCATGGGCCCGATGAGAAACAGCGAAAGCGTTGTTGACATAAATATTAGCCAGCTTAGCTAATTGACGAGCGAAACGTGAGCTATTCTTTTCCTCACCAGCTTCAAAACGTAAATTTTCCAAAACTAAAATATCACCTGGCTCCATTTTCTTGATCATGGTCTTAGCTGTTGGGCCAATTACGGTTGGACAAAACAACACTGGCTTACGCAACAACTGCCCCAAACGTTTGGCTATCGGTTCTAGAGATAAAGCCTTTTTACTTTTGCTACCTTCAGGGCGACCTAAATGACTGATAATTACTACCTTAGCTTTAGCCCCAGTTAACAACCGAATAGTTGGCAGATTCATAAACAGCTTATAGTCTTCGGCCACTTTGCCTTTTTTCAGAGGTACATTAAAATCAACTCGCAATAAAACAACTTTGCCAGCCAGTTTTTTCGCCTGCTTGATAGATTTGACTTTCATAGTTATCTCTATCATAACATATTTTAAAAAATGGTTGAAGTGAAAGAATAAAAAACCGGATCAACAAGACAATGCTTGGATCCGGCTTAAATTAACAACAAGACTTTAGAGCTTTGTCTCAAATATAAGACTTATCCTGAAAGAAACCGGTTTACTCTTGTGTTGCTCTCATTTTGCTCTGTCTTGTTATTGATGGAAAGACTGCGCTTTGCCATAATAACCTCTTTTAATATAATGGTACAAATTTTAGGGTAGATAATTTTTACCATACCCCTCTTATCTATAATATCTAAAATAATAACCTTTAAGTCAATGCCTATCCTTTTATCCTTTTAGAATAAATAAAAACTGTGATTATTACTAATCACAGTCTATAGCCCATGTCAGAAAGCAATTCGCCAAGATCAATTTTATAATTAATTGACGGATCCTCTATCTTCTTCTGTATTACTTCTGAAGTAAAATGAAAAGAGCGTTGCCACAAATCATAGTCTTTGTCGTCATCCATACTACCAGGATTAAAGCGCTCAACAAAACCTACAAACTCTATTTCAGCTTCTTCTAAATCTGGCCGATATTCTTCACAGGAGTCTTCTATGTTGCTGTCTCCGTGAGCGGTCTCATAATAACCGCAGTTAATACAATGAATATTAAATGGCATGTTATCCTCCTCTCTTTATTTAAAATAACAAAATTATTTACTAATAACTATTTCACTCCTAAAACCACTTCTACTGTCTTTTCCTCTTCACCTCTTAAATATTTAATAACCACAGTTTCCCCTGGTCGGTAGGCTAACAACTCTTCAGCTAAATCATGATCCTTGTCTAAATTAACACCATTCATGGAAATAATAATATCATTAGCTTGTAAACCGGCTTGAGCTGCCGGACTCTTAGGTACTACGGGGGCTGGACCAGTAATACTGGCTAGTCGCACGCCATTTTTAACTGACTGACCAGTCAACCAAGACAGGTCTTGATAGTTAACACCCAAGTATGGAGAATTTAAAGGCCTATCAGCCAGGAGATTATTAATCATGGCAATAATATAATCAGTGTTGCGCAATTCTCCCTGGCTATTTAGCAAACCAATGACCCAACCACCCAAATCAGTCACCACTAGCTGTCCTTTAATTGTTGGCGCTGGCAACAAAGTTAATTCACGCCAAACATTTTCACTGGAATTGAAAAGATTATTCTCAATAACGGACAAAGTAGATAACCACACTGGGCCAAACCAATTAACACCAATTACTGCTTGGCCTAATTGTAAATCACGAACTCGCCCAAAACGACTCACTGGCAAATTATTTACTCCAGCCACATGAACGAAAACAAAATCCGAATTAGTATCAGCTACCATCTTGTCTATCTGATAAATATCCTTGTCTTTAGTCACCGCTACCCACTTAGTAGTCACTATCGCATTAGTTAGCAACCAACCATCGCTGGTGATAATCAAAGCCTGGGCTTGAGGTTTGGTTAATTCATACCAAGCCTGTTCATTGGCTAGATACAAACCAACCATTACTTGTTGCAAACCACTCACTGTAGCAGCGGCTTGATTGTCCTGTTCAACAATTACCTTCTTAGCGTCTTGAATAATCACTTGTCCGCTACGATCTAACAGGCTATTAGCCATGGTCTGACCGCTACTCCAGCTAAAAAATAGGCTACCTAGCCAACCAGCCAGCACAGCGAAGATAATTAACAAAACGATATTAAACTGTTTACTAGTTTGCATATTAGAGCCAACGAGCCGTGATTAACAAAAGTAACCAACTAACTCCGATTAATATTAAATATAACTTAATTTTTGATTTGCTTAGCTTACCACCTAATTTTTCATTAAGCAAGCTGGAGATAATGTAATAGAAACTGGCCCAGAAAAAACCCAATAAAGTATAGTCAAAGGGCAGGAGCATAAAAATATAGAAAGCCTGCAGTAATAGCAACCAAACAGTAAACCAATAGGGCCAAGTAGCTGTCGGACGTTTGCTCACCCAAAATAATTGATAAATAGCTAAAGCCGTCACCACAGCAATTAATAGGCCCAACCACCAAGGGCTAGCACTAAGAAACAAACGCAATCCGTAGGCCACTGAACCTAGTAAAAATATTAAAACAAAATTAACATAAAATGACAGGTTTTCTAAACTGAAGGCCACATAGCGTGATGACTTAACTAAATACAAATAGACTAAGCGCCAATAGATAAAAATAAAGATAACTAAAAGTACGGTCACAATCTGCACAAAAGCCGAACTGGTCAAAAGAGATAAATAGGCACTAACAATACCACTACCCAATAAAGGCAGGAGGGCAAATTTCCACCATTGTTTTTTTTCTTGCCTGGCTAACCAGCGGGCCAGAACAATATTTAATAAAGCCAAAGAACCTAAGGCCCACAACAAATAGTAAGGCTGAATAATAAACCACTCGACTAAAGCCCAGGTACCTAGGGCAAAAATTAAAGGCAAAAATTTCATAACTTAACCTAAATTAAATTGTGATTGGTCTAAAGGTTGCCAACATTCAGCTGCCTCATCCCAACGATAGAGTAAAAATTGATGAACTTTTTCTGTCTGACTGTAAATATAATCTATCTCCACATCAGAACCAATGCGATTAGAATAGGTTAATTTTTTATCAACCACTTTGGGCTTGGTAATAAACTCTAATTTAACTCGGCCCAAGGGCCCAGTGAAAATAACAAACTCTAATTGGGAACCGCCATATTCTTCACTATGTTCTTGACCCTCATCCTCCACTTTGAATTTTTCACGAACTCGATCCAACAAGTCGTGCCAACGATCTGGTTGCATAAACTACAGCTTAATTATTTAATCTCCTGACAACTAATGATAAAACATGGACTTAGTTTCCAAATCACGCTTGTAATTACGGGCGGTAATCTCATCTATCTGACCACTTTCTTGCAATCTATCTACGGCTTTATTCATATCCAGCATGCCATCTTTATACGATGTTTTTATAACCGTGTCAATCTGACTAATTTTGTTAGTGGCAATTAAATTAGCAATAGCCTGATTGTTAATCATCACTTCTCTGGCTGCCACTTGGCCACCCCCCACCTTAGGTAAAAGCTGTTGACCAATAACTGCTCGCAGAGACAAAGACATCTGGGTTAAAACTTGTTGTTTGCGGTAGGCCGGAAAGGAGTCAATAATACGAGCTACAGTTTCAGCTGCGGTAATGGTATGTAGAGTAGATAAAACTAAATGACCGGTTTCGGCAGCTGTTAGGGCAGCCGCCATAGTTTCAGTATCGCGCATTTCACCAATCATAATTACATTAGGATCTTGACGCAGAACATATTTTAAAGCAGCGGCGAAACTTAAGGTATCAGCTCCAACTTCTCGCTGTTCAATCACTGAATGATCATCAGTAAAAATATATTCAATAGGGTCTTCAATGGTAATGATGTGAGCTTTACGCGAACTATTGATCAAACCAATCATGGCGGCTAAGGTTGTAGACTTACCTGAACCAGACGGCCCAGTAACCAAAATCAAACCATCGCGTAGTTTAGTTAAATTTATAATAGACTCGGTAAAACCGATTTCACTAGGCCCTGGCACCTGATTTTTAATTAAACGAGCTGACAAACCAATATTACCCTCTTGAAAATGCAAATTAACGCGAAAACGAGTCTGAAAAAGCTCCAAAGAAAAGTCCATTTCCTTGTTAGATTGAAAAACAGCCAAACGATCCATGCCCACTAGGTCTTCAGCCAGCTTAGCTAGGTCTTCATTGTTAACCATTGTTTGACTGAGGGCGACTAATTCTCCATCAATACGCAAATATGGTTTGTTGGAAGCAATCAAATGCAAATCAGAGGCCTTGCGCCCGACTGCTTCACTAAAATATTGCTTAAGGTCCATAGCTAGAGAAAAAATTTAAATAATCACCTGTTATTATACCAGAAAATAGCTTGACCGGCAATTTAATTTATAATTTATTAATATTAGCTTTAGTTTTAAGCTCATCTTGCCAAAACCACTTCTTTATGCTAAGGTAGAAACAGAAAAATTAATAACGAAACCGCTAGAATTGTAAGTTTAATTTTAAGGAAATGAGACTCCCAGATATGATTTATAAGTTTTAGACAAAATTTTGTGACCATCAAGACTATAACTCACAACTTTTTTCTTCCAAGAAAAGACAAAACATCTCTTTTAAAGCTGGGCAACCAAGCCGGCTTTTAAAATACTCATTTTCTCCTCCAATTCAACTTCCTAATAGCGGGTCTAAAAACCTATGGAATATTTATTTTACCTGATCGTCGCCCTGGTGGCTCTAGGTCTAGGCTATTGGTTGCGTAAGCAACAAGCCCTGTCTAGAGTTAACAGCGCCGAGGCTAAAGCTGACAATATTGTCACTTCAGCCAAAACCAAAGAAAAACAAATCTTACTGGAAGCTGAAGAAAAAGCTCTCAAAGTTATCCAGGAAACTAAACAAGAAGCGGCTCGTGGCCGTCAAGAAATTAACGAAGCCAAAACCAAGTTGGAAAAACGAGAAAATCTCTTTTCCCAAAAGCTTTTGGAATTACAAGAAAAGCAACAGGCTTTGTATGAAAAAGTTAACAAAGTAGAAGAGGCTAAAGAAAAAATTAAAGAGATCCATCAAGAACAACTGAAGAAATTAGAAGAAGTGGCTAAAATGACTAAGGAAGAAGCGGAAAACGTTCTCTTTAAAAAAATTGAACGAGAACAGCAAGATGCTTTGCTGGGCCGTATCAAAAAAATGGAGCAAGAAACCAGCGATGTGGTTGACGAGAAAACCAGAGACATGCTGGCTACAGCCATGCAACGTTTAGCTTCCACCTTTACCGCAGAAATGACCACCACCAACTTAGATCTACCTAATGACGAAATGAAAGGTCGTATTATCGGACGCGAAGGTCGCAATATTAAAGCCATTGAAAATCTAACTGGCGTAGAAATTATTGTTGATGATATTCCTAATGTCATTACCATTTCCGGCTTTTCTGGTATTAGACGTCACATTGCTAAACGTGCTTTGGATTATTTAATTAAAGATGGTCGCATTCATCCCACTAAAATTGAAGGGGCTGTTGAACAAGCTAAGAAAGATCTGGCCTTGGATATTAAAAAAGTAGGTGAAGAAGCCCTCTATGAATTAGGCGTTACAGGTTTTGATCCTAAATTAATTCAGATTATTGGTCGTTTGAAATACCGTACCAGCTATGGTCAAAATGCCTTGAAGCATTCCATTGAAGTGGCCCACCTCTGCGGTCTGTTGGCTGAAGAATTGGGTGCTGACCCAGTCATGGCTAAGAAGGCTGGCTTACTCCATGATATTGGCAAGGCCGTTGATCATGAAGTTAAGGGCAACCATCCGGAAATTGGCGGACAGATTGGTCGCAAGTTCGGTTTACCAGAAATGATGATTGACGCCATTGAAAGACATCATGATGACCAACCTAAGAACTTAATTACCGCCATTGTCAAAACAGCTGATGCTATTTCCTCTTCTCGACCAGGCGCCCGACATGATAGTTTTGAGAAATACGTACAAAGATTAGAGGAGTTAGAGAAACTAGCCGAAAGCTTCCCTGGTGTCGACAAAACCTATGCTATTCAAGCCGGACGTGAAATTAGAATCTTTGTCAGACCAGAAGACCTTAACGATCTGGATTGCTACAATCTAGCCAGAGATATTGCTAACAAAATTGAAGCTGAATTAAAATATCCTGGTGAAATCAAAGTTAATTTAATCCGCGAATTGCGCGTCATTGAATTTGCTAAATAAATAATAATTATATGAGCAAAAAACTACTAATCATTATTGGCCTAATTATTGTGCTATTAATAGCCGGGCTCTTAATCTTCAAAAAGTTTAATCCACAAAACAACTCTACTGATTCTACTAAAGCTGGGGAACAAACCACCCAAATTGGCAAGTTAAATTTCAATTATGTTTTAGACTATGCTGAAGGTGAGTGCCAGAGTATTAGTGATTGTACCAAGGTAGACTATGGCTGCAGCCAAACTATCTGTACTAATCAACCAGCTAACTACACCACAGCGATTACTGACTGTCCACTAAATGTTAACCACCCTACTAACAATAGCTATCGTTGCGGTTGTGTGCCCAATGAATACAAGTGCGGTTGGTTGAAATAAACAGAACGACAACCAAAAACAATTTAGATAAATTAAAAAGCTTCCTTGGAGTGTTTCCTTGGAAGCTTTTTGTTTGGCTATGACAACGGTTCTGCTCTTTCAACATCTTGGTAGTGTCTGTCTTGCCTAATTATAAAAAGCGTTTCTGTGTTCCATTTAATACGTGCATTTGAGGAATAAAAATTTAACAAATGTCTGTAAATTTGTACCGCAATAAACTTTTCATCAAGTCGGACAATAATCGTTTTTTGATTTTCAATATTATATAATAAGACACCCGTGGCTTCTTGTTCGTCCTCTGTAAAATCATAGTCACGCACATGCCCCACTATACCTGGTTTCAACATGCCTAACACTTTAAGCTCAATATTTTGCAAAGAATCAATTGACGCCTCGTCGATACTCATTTGTTTTAAGAGATCGCCAGCTCCCTCAAACTTTATTCTTCTATACTCTATAGCACGATCGTGCTTGGTACGCATCAAAAAAATCAACATCAACAAAGCCACCACGCTAAAGAAATTTGGAAAAAAATTATATCTCCCCATCAACCCCGTTTCCAAACCCGCCATTTCCAATGTTGTAATTATATTCATAATAATCATAGCTATTATTAATACATACAACACAACTAATGCACTCATACGGCAAACATGTTCGACCCATAAATAGGCTTCATACTTTTTCATAACAAATCCTTTCAAAACTGTAAAACAAAATGTAATTTATATATATTTTTAATGTTCAAATTAATAGTCAATAATATCATAAATTGCTAGTTTTGTCAAGATGAGCAGGCTAAATATGTTATTTTTTTACTAATATTAATCAAATAAGTAGATTAAAGGGGTCTAATTATTAGCCTATTGCTTTACAAAACTAAAACCTTGTGCTATACTAACTTTAGTTAATAGCCTCTCAATGGTTTCTATTATTACCTCGTTAAGTTAATAAAATACTTTTGTTAAAGCCAAATAGGCATTTGGTTATGATCTCTTTACGTAAAAAACTTAAAGCCAGTGAATATAATAGTAATAGCTTGGATAAAAAGTTAGTTTTTGGTCTAGTCAAAACTCGTATTCCTAGCCTTAAACAGCTAAAATACATTAACAAGTACCTCAACAAGACAGAAATGGCTATTTTGTATAGCGCTTTGGTTATTCTGATTATTGGTCTAGCCGTTTTGTTTGCCAAGTTCTACAGTCAGAACCTAGAAACTCTGCCCCAGGATGGCGGTAAATACATTGAGGGCGTCATTGGTGCGCCTAAATATATTAATCCGCTCTATTCTTCGCTTAACAGCGTTGATGCTGACCTCGCTCAACTTATTTACTCCAGCTTGTTTACCAGAGATAATAATGGCTATTTGATGCCTGACCTAGTTACTGACTACAAAATTAGTGCTGACCAAAAAGCCTACACTTTAACTATTAGAGATGATGCCCAATGGCATAATGGTAACCCCGTAACTATTGACGACGTTATTTTTACTTTCAACAATATTAAGAACGGCCAATATCAATCACCGCTACGCTACAATTTTAATGGCGTAGAAGCTGGTAAAATAGACGACCGCACCATCCAGTTTACCCTGAAAGAACCCTATGCGCCTTTCATGGAATTTCTAACTTTTGGTATTTTACCTTTGGGGCTCTGGCAGGATGTTACTCCCCAAAGTATGGGCCTGGCTGAATTAAATCTCAAGCCCATTGGCTCCGGACCCTACCAATTCAAATCCCTAACCAAGGACAAGAACGGTAATATCAAGGCCTACACTCTGGAAGCTAATCTGGACTATTACAATCCAGTGCCCCATATTGCAAAAGTTGTTTTTAAATTCTTTGTCGCTCCAGAAGAAATGATTGCCGCCCTCAACAACAACAAGATTGATGCTGCAAGCTATCTGGCGCCGGAATACTACAATGAAGTAATTGCCCCCAACTCTTTTAACTTTCATCAATTGTCTTTACCGCAAATCAGTGGCCTGTTCTTTAACTTAAATAATGACAGTTTAGTAGTTAGTAGCCCCAATGTCCGCCAAGCTCTAGCCTATGCTATAGACAAAAGAACTATGGTGGAAGAAGTTTTACCCCATCAGGCGCAAGTGATTGATGGGCCTATTTTACCTAACAGTTTTGCTTTTAATGACCAGATTAATACCTACAACTACAATCCCGAGAAAGCCAAAGCCTTGCTAGCTGAAGCTGGTTGGGAATTAAAAACCATCAAAGATCAGGCTGGCGTGGAAGGCACTTGGCTGGCCAAGAAAGAGCAAATTCTACAAATTGAGATAACCATTCCTGATAACCCTCAAAACCTAGCCTTGGCCGAAAAAATAAAAGGCTACTGGGAAACCATTGGTGTTAAAACAACTATCAAAGCTGTATCTGGACGCGATGTTCAAAACAGTTTAGCTAAAACCAACAGCTTTACAGTCTTGCTCTACAGTCTCTTTGGTTCCATTGATCCTGACCCCTATACTTTCTGGCACTCTTCTCAGCGCTCAGCTCTGAATATTGCTGGCTATGGTAACAAAAAAGTAGACAAGCTTTTGGAAGACGCTAGAGTGAACAACAACATTGAAACCAGAACGGCTAAATACAAGGAATTCCAAATATTACTAACCGCTGATGCCCCGGCTATCTTTCTGTACAACCCCAGCTATGTCTATATCCAGAACAAACGTATCAAAGGTTATGCTGTCCAAACTATTAATCAACCTCAAGATCGTCTAAATAATATTACTGGTTGGTATACTAAAGAAAACAAGAAAATTAATTTCTCTTCAGACAAATAAATAGGCCCAAGTGGTGAAACTGGTATACACGCAGCGTTCAGGTCGCTGTGAGCGCAAGCTCGTGAGGGTTCAACTCCCTCCTTGGGCACAAAATGCTTTTTAAAAGCATTAAACTTCTAATAAATAATTAACACAAACGAACTAAATTAAGGGCAGACTCCTACTTAGGTGTCTGCTAGAACTTAGCAAGTACAAGAAGAATATGATTACTACTTACAAGAGTAAATCAGGTAACCAGCCCCAGCGTTCAGCTAGGTTGGAACCTAAACCAAGGATAGACAACCGTCCTCAGCGTTCAGCTAGACCTATGTCTAAACCACAAATAAATAACAACCTCCAACGTCAAACAAGACCAACAATGAAACCAAGGATTTCCGCTCCTCTGCAACAGAGAATACCAGCGCCCATACAAACCATTGGCTCTGGTCGCAAGAAATTGCGCATCATTCCTTTGGGTGGTATGGAAGAAGTCGGTCGCAACATGACTATTTTTGAATATGGCCAAGATATTATTATCCTCGACATGGGTTTACAATTCCCAGAAGAAGACATGCCCGGCATTGACTTCATCATTCCTAACATTGCCTACCTCAAGGGCAAGGAAAAGAACATTAGAGCCGTTATTCTGTCCCATGGTCACTTAGACCACATTGGCGCTGCTCCCTTCCTACTAGAGGCTCTGGGCTATCCGACAGTAATTGCCAGGCCCCTAACCTTGGCTATGTTGAAACACCGCCAAGAAGATTACAAACATAATACTGGTAAATTACTAAAAACCATTACTGTTAAAAGTATCCAAGATACTTTTAATCTAGGTGCTTTTAAATTAAAGTTCTTCCAAGTAGATCATTCCATTATGGATGCTGTGGGTGTTATTTTGGAAACTCCGGCCGGTACTGTTTTACATCCCGGAGATTGGACTCTAGAAAAAGATGATAATGGTAAACCACAACTTGATTTTTCCTATCTCTCCAGAATCAAACGCCCCACTATTTTGATGCTAGAAAGCTTAGGCGCTACTGATATCCGCCCCAGCGCCTCCACTGGAAAAATGCAAGAAAATATTGAAAGATTAATTAAAGAGGCTAAAGGTAAGATTATTATCGGTACCTTTGCTTCTCAAATTGAAAGAATCAATTGGATTATTACCACAGCTGAAAGACTGGGCAAGAAAGTTGTTTTAGACGGCTACAGCATGAAAACTAATATTGAAATTGCTCAAAAGCTAGGCTATGTTAAACCAGGCAAACACACCTTGATTAAGGCCGAACAAATGAATGATTTTCCAGAAAACAAAATAGTGGTCTTAGCTACTGGGGCTCAAGGCGAAGACAACGCTTCCCTATCTCGTATTTTAAGTGGCAACCACCGTAGCATCAGAATTAACAAATATGATACCGTGATCTTTTCCTCTTCCATTATCCCTGGTAATGAACGCAGTATCCAAACCTTGAAAGACAAGCTCTATCGTCAGTGTGACAATGTGGTGCATGGTGAAATCATGGATATTCATGTTTCTGGCCATGCTAACCGCGCTGATATTGCCTACATGCTCAACCAAATTAAACCAGATTACTTTATCCCAGTCTATGCTTACCACTACATGCTTCAGGAAGCCAAGAAACTGGCCGTAGAGAAGGGTTTCAACATTAATAGGATCATGGTGTTAGATAATGGCCAAGTGGCTGAATTTGACGGCCGTGAGGGCCAGGCCACTAAAGAAAAAGTTAACACTGATTATATCATGGTTGACGGTCTAGGCGTGGGCGACGTGAGTAATATCGTCCTCCGTGACAGAAAAGCTATGGCGGGTGATGGCATGGTAGTAGTTATTACAACTATTGATTCCAAGACCGGTGATCTAATTGGTAGCCCAGATATTATTTCTCGTGGTTTTATCTACATGAAAGACAACAAAGAAATAATCCAAGAAACCAGAACGAAGATTAAGGCTATTGTGAAAGACAGGCCCACCCCCCACATCATTGATGATGATTATATTAAGAACAAAGTACGTAATGACATCGGTCAATTCTTGTTCCAAAAAACCAAACGCAGACCCATGGTACTACCAGTGGTAATTAAGGTGTAAAACATTCAAACCATATAATTCTATTATTTAGGTATATAAAAAACAACCCCGTGAGGGGTTGTTTTTATTATTTTTCCCTTTGTAAATACATTTATATTTTATCTGCAAATAACCACTATTGTAGTTCGGTAAATTTTCGGTTATAATATAGATATGCGCTTAAATTATAAGCAAGTAAAAAATAAAGATTAGTAAACATATGCCCACGCTGACAAAAAAACAAAAAGGAATACTTGACTACATCAAGTCGTATTCAAAAAAGCATGGAGTAGCCCCTACCATCTGGGAAATACAAAAACACTTCAAGCTTTCTGCTCCCTCCACTGTACATGGACACATAAAGAACCTGGTAAACAAAGGATATTTAGAAAAACAAGGTAGCTCCGCGCGGGGAATAGAAATTCCAAAATTGGGGTCGCAAACAATCACAATACCGATGGCTGGCACGATAACAGCCGGGCAACCAATTGAGGCAATAGAAATAACTAATGAAACGATTACAATAGTCAAAGACGGATTAAAAGACACTGACAGCCTATTTGCGTTAAAAGTAAAAGGTGACAGCATGATAGATGAAGGCATCTTCGACGGAGACACGGTTATTATAAAAAAACAATCCGTAGCGGAAAATGGTCAGACTGTCGTTGCTATAATAGACGAAAATGAGGCCACGTTGAAAAAAATTTATCGAGAAAAAAACAGATTCAGGTTGCAACCAGCAAACCAAAATATATTGCCTTTTTATAGAAAAGAAATAGAAATAAGGGGCGTTGTGATAGAGGTAGTACGCAATTTTAAAGATAAAATATTAGATAATACAAAACAGGAATTGCGAACAATAGACCTGTTTGCGGGCGTCGGCGGAATAAGAATCGGCTTTGAAAAAGCCGGCTTCAAGACGGTATTTGCAAATGACTTTGACGGCCAATGCAAAGATACATATGATCTAAATTTTAAGGGATGCAAGTTGGTAGTGGAAGACATCAGAAATATAGGCATTGGCGATCTGCCGGAATTCGATTTCCTTTTGGGCGGGTTCCCCTGTCAGGCCTTTTCTATAGCCGGATATAGGCAGGGCTTCAAAGACGAAAAGGGCAGGGGCAATCTATTTTTCGACGTAGCCAAAATTATAGAAGCGCGCAAGCCGACAGGATTCATGCTTGAAAATGTAAAAAATCTTAAAAGCCACGACGGGGGCAAAACTTTTAAAATAATTAAACAAACGCTTGAGAATCTTGGATATTATATTAATACGAAAGTCTTAAACAGCATGGAATATGGCAATATACCGCAAAACAGGGAAAGAATTTATATAGTCGGCTTTAGGGATAAAAAATACGCCGACAATTTTAGCTTTCCCAAGCCAGTCAATCTTAAAACAAAGATAACGGATATTTTAGAAGATAGTGCTGATGAAAAATATTATTACAACGGCAAACCATTATATGAAAAAATTAAAGATGGCGTATCTGAAATAGGCAAAGTATACCAATGGCGCAGAAAATATATTAGAGAAAATAAAAAGGGCGTTTGTCCGACCCTGACCGCCAACATGGGCATGGGCGGACATAACGTCCCTATTATTAGGGATAGCAAAGGAATAAGAAAGCTGACGCCTAAGGAATGCGCCAGAATCCAAGGTTTCCCAGAGAGCTATAAATTTCCAAAGCTAGCTGACTCTGTCCTATATAAACAGTTTGGCAACTCTGTTAGCGTCCCAGTAATTGAAGCTATGGCCAGACAAATTCGAAACGCGATCAGTTAAATTATAACCTCTTTATTAATTCCTGCCAGTCTTTATCTAAATTGTGCATTTTTCCAACGCTTTTAGCATACCTATAACCATTACTAAACTCTTGGCCTGGGATACTGGTAACTTTTTCTAAATCACTTGCATGTGTAAATCCGCAAATCCACACGGGGATATTTTGCAATTCTTCTATTTTTCTAAAGCCCTTGTTTTGATCAAGAAATTTTCTAACTTTCCCGAAAAACGAGTGATCTCTTAATATTCTAAATAAATGATCTTCTGGCAAACCAACTCTGGCAAATATATATACATCACTTTGTCTATCCTTAAACTCTACTTCATTTGCGCCTAATACTAAAAATGCGTTTTTCATTTTACTCGCCTTAACACCAACACCAAGTTTTGGAGCTCTAAATTTATTACCATCTTTAATTAAATCAAAATCTTGTGGCGTAATATGATCAGTATGCACTGCTTCATCTAATTTAATTTCTACCTTAAACTTATTTTTCAAAAATGTTTTTATTGCGTGTTCTGCTAATATACCTAAAATAACATCATCAGCCGCCTGGACTTCTGTTCTTTTGCCCCTAATACCATGTAAGGACAGCCCACCATAAACCATTTTAATAGCAAATTCAAAACATTGTTCATATTCCCCTATAGAAAGATTAATAGTCCTATTTTGTTTTAATTGCTTCCAAACTTCTAATTTCGATTTATTAAAACGCCAGCGCCCCCTTTCTTTAAAGCCGATAATCTCATTGCTATTCTCATGATAATTTTTAAAGCTATTTTCTGGAATATTTAAATATCCTATTGCCTCCTTTTTTGTTAATAGTTCCGACATAAATTTATTTTATATAGTTCTTTCGATTACAAATTTGTTATTTATCTCTTAATCGGCATGACAATATACAGATAGTCTTTGTTGTCATCCGTTGGTTTGATAAGGCAGGGTGTGTTACCGTCTACTAGTTCTATTTTTACCATATCTGAACTAATATTATTTAGGCCGTCCAAAAGGTAACGTGAATTAATAGTAATACTGTTGTCATTGCCGGTTATTTTAGCATTAAGGTTAGTGACGTTTTCACCGGTCTGGCCAGAGATGGCTGAAGTAATTACTTGTTGTTTGTCTTTTAGGAAGTCTAGGGTGACATCATTAATCCCGGTCTTAGAAAAAATACTACAAGCCTTAATAGCTCTAGTTAATTCTTGTCTTTCCAAAACAATATTAGTTTTGTAGTCTTTAGGAATGATTTGTTGATAATCTGGGTATTGGGCCTCTATTAATCTAGAAACAACCTCTACACCATCTAATTCAAAAAGGATTTGGTTGTCACTAAGATAGAATTTAATTTCCTGGCTTTCTTTACTATCACTATAATCTCCAGACATAATTCTCACCACCTCTTGCAGGGTTCTGGTGGGTATAATTATCTTTCTCTCATCATCGTTGTTTTGGTTGGAGGTTATTTTAATTCTCTTCTCTGCTAAACGATAGCTATCAGTGGCTACCATGGTGAGATTGTCTTTTTCAATATTAAATAATACCCCAGAAAGGGCTAGTCTGTTTTCGTCAGCTGAAACAGCGAAGATAATATTAGAAATAGCGCTCTTAAACTCATCTATTTTCAAACTATAGTACTGATCTTTGGTAATTTCCGGTATTAAAGGATATTCTTCAGAGCTTTGACCCTTTATTTTTGTTTTGTAGTTCTCACTCTTAATTAAAAGATTGTCCGTTTCTAAGGAGAGTTCTACTTTTTGATTAGGCAGAAGATTAATATATTCAGACAAGACTCGGGCATCAACCGTAAAAGCGCCCGTCTCCTCTATTTTACCCCTGACAATACTAGTGATACCAATTTCTAAATTGGTGGATATTAGTTTAATAATATTATTGTCTACTTGGATTAGTAAATTATTAAGTATAGGTAGATTAACGTTCTTACCTGTAATATGAGCCGTAGTGAATACTCCTTGCTTAAGATTTTTTTGTAGACAAACGATTTTCATATAGTTATATTATATTTATATATATAAATTAGTAGTAATAATAAGGGCTGTGGAGGAAGGGGAAAAGTGCTTTTGGTTTTATTTCTATTGGGCTTTTTTATTATCACCAACTGTGAATAAGGGGTGTAGAAATTGTTGATAATTTTGTGTATAACTTTTAGCTGTTTATAACTTAGGTTTTATACACAACTTATCTCCAGCCTATCCACAACTAATCCACAGGCTATCCACAGACTTATTAACAGTTTTTAATCAGCTGTTTAATAGAACTAATTTCTTGGGCCAGCCTTTCGTTGAGTTTTATTTCATTTTCTATTTTAGTACAGGCATGCATGACGGTAGTATGATCCCTACCCCCTATTTCTTGACCGATAGCTGGAAAAGATAAATTAATTTCATCGCGGAGAAGATACATCAGCACCTGTCTGGGTAGGACAACCTCTTTTTTACGACTCTTACCTACCAGATCTTTAGATTCTAGGTTGTAGAACTTAATAATTGCCTGGATAATGTCTTTACTATTTAAAGAATTCTGCTGGAAGTTGGTAATGGTGTCAGCTAGAATGTGCTGGGTGGAATCTAGAGAGGGTGGAATATTATTAAATTCAAAATAGGTGATTAGTTTGATGAGTGTGCCTTCCAACTCTCGGACATTGGATTCAATATTGGTGGCAATATAGTTTAATATTTTATCAGGCAAAGGATAGGACTTTTCTTGGCACTTGTTTTGGAGAATAGCTATTCGGGTTTCTAAATCAGGCTTGGAAATATCAGCCACCATACCCCATTCCAAACGGGACAAGAGTCTTTGCTCTAGGGCTGGAATGGTTTTTAAGGGGCGATCGCAGGTCACCACAATTTGTTTGTTAGCTTGGTGGAGTTCATTAAAGGTATGGAAGAATTCTTCCTGGGTACCGTCCTTACCACCCATGAATTGGATATCATCAATTAAGAGCAAATCAACATTACGGTATTTTTCTTTCAAAAATTTGCCTCGGCCAGCCTTGATTTCATTAATATAGTCATTAGCAAAACGTTCGGAAGTGGCATAGAGAATCTTGTCGGTTTGTTTTAGCAATTCATTGCCTATAGCTTGGAGTAAATGGGTCTTGCCCAAACCCACACCACCATAGAGTACTAGAGGGTTGTAGGCGTGACCCGGATTAGCGGTCACCGCTTGGGCAGCGGCATGGGCCAGTTCGTTATTTTTACCAACAATGAAACTATTAAAAGTATATTTAGAATTAAGTCCAAATTGATTAAGAGTATTGGTAGTGGATTTGATATTTAAAATGCGACTTTCTACGGGCACGATGGGTGTATTAGGTAGGCTGGCTGTTTTTTTGCTCTCTATTTTGTAAATTACTCTGATGCTAGGTTTTTGAGTAATGTTTTTTAAAGCATTAATAATTTCTTGAGTATATTTTTTCTCCAGCCAAGCTCTGGTAAAAATATTAGGTACGCAAATAATAATATTCCCTTCTTCTAGAGAATGAATAAAAGTGTTTTTAAACCAGGTGGTAAAATTGGCCTTAGAGACATTGACTTCAATCTCTCCTAAAACCGCTTGCCATAGTTGTTCAAGATTCATAAAGGATGGAAAATTATTGTTCGGAAAAGCTTGGTTGGAATTATAACAAGTTTCGCACAAACAACCAAGATGTCAAGAGTGGATAGACTGTGGATAGTTTGTGTATAACCTTTTGCTTGGGGTTTTGTATGAATTATGTTATAATATAAAAAACTTAATTTTCTAAACTAACCATTATGCAATCTTTATATGGTAGTGTTTTAAAGCAATCTTGGCAAACCATTTGGCGCCGTCCTTATTTATGGTTTGTGGGCATTTTAGCCATTCTCTTTGCTGGTAGTATTGAAATTGAATTATTAGAGAACTTCTTAAATCAAGACCGTAATAATTTTATGGGCGTTAAGGAGTTTTTGGCCGGCGGTCTTTTTAATCCGGATATTCTTGGCCGGTTCAAAGACCTTTTCGCTAGTGATGCCAGTAGTGCTAGTTGGGCCTTGGCTTTTGTGTTGCTATTTTTAGTGGTTTTGCTAATAATTTTGTTTATTTCAGTTATGGCTCACATAGTAATTATTGATCACAGTGCTCAAGTTAAACGCTCTTCTAACCCAGTCCAACCCAAGGTTTGGGCTAGTGTGGCCAAACTACGACACAAACTGTTGCCAGTAGTGAGTTTAAACTTAGCTATCAAAGTTTTTATTTTTATTGTCTTTACTTTGGTGACTCTGCCTATTTTCTTGACTCGGGGTCAAGATTTATCCTGGGTTAACTATCTTTATTTGCTCTTGTTTGTAATTTTATTACCCGTAGCCATTATCTTTTCTTTTGTTGTTAAATATATTATTTCCTATGTTATAGTTTACGGTCAGTCTTTACGTCTAGCTATTAAGAATGGTTGGCGTTTGTTTGCGGAAAATTGGCTAGTCAGTATTGAAATGTCTTTTATGTTGTTTTTACTCCATGTTCTAGGTAGCCTCATTATTATTTTTGTGGTGCGTATTATAGCTATTCCTTTGTCAGTGATCATGGTAGCTGGTTCCACCTACAGCTACTGGTTTGTGATTATCTCCCCCATTCTCTTCAATCTGATTGGTATTTTGCTCTATACCATTGGTGGCGGTTTCTTGGTCAGCTATCTAATTACCGCTTGGACCACCCTGTTTGTGCGTTTAAATGAAGAAGGTGGCACTAGTAAAATAGCCAGAACTGTAGCTAAATTAACTAATAGTAATAATTAAAAATAGTTTAGAACTGGAGATAAATAGCCTTGACTAGCAATAGTTTTGATGTTATGCTCTAGTGGTAATTATTTATCTTAAGCAATATGCCGAAAAGAACCTATCAACCGAATGCTAAGCGCGCTAAAAAGAAACATGGCTTTTTGAAACGCATGTCTACTAAAAATGGCCGTAATGTGCTCAAGGCTCGTCGTGCCAAAGGCCGCAAAAAACTAACCAAATAGGTTAGTTAATTTGTATTTATGTTTAGTCAGTCTCATCGTTTAACTAAAACCAAAGATATTGAAAGGGTGTTTAAACAGGGTCGCGCCTATTATCATGAACTACTAGGCATCAAGGCCCTGAAGAACGGCTTGGACAAAAGCCGTTTTACCGTTATTATTAGTTTGAAGGTGAGCAAGAAAGCTATTCAGCGAAATCTCTTAAAAAGACAGATTAGAAGTATTTTAAAAACAGAAGCGTTTAAATTACAGCCAGGCTTTGATGTGGCGGTAGTCTGTTTGCCAACTAGTGCTGGGCAAGACTTTACAGCTATTAATCAAGCCGTGATTACCTGTTTAACTAAATTAGCTCTCTACCAATAGTATGTGGCGCTATTTTGATAATTTATTGGCTCATATCTTAATTAAGCTCATTCTTATTTATCAAAGAAGTCTGTCCCTAGATCATAGCTGGCTCAGAGTTTTCAAACCTTATGGACAGTGCCGATTTCGCCCCACCTGCTCAGAGTATGCTATCTTGGCTCTAACTAAGTATGGAGCCTTAAGAGGCTCGCTACGGGCTCTTTGGCGCCTGTTACGCTGTAATCCTTTCTCGTCTGGTGGCTATGATCCGTTATT